>ENA-UOYA01000405-UOYA01000405.1-activated-sludge-metagenome-genome-assembly--contig:-NODE-405-length-58706-cov-70.460248_pt1 | contig 58706 bp, 54 predicted proteins | sample MGYA00238163_ERZ764804 | MGnify/ENA primary metagenome ERZ764804 (study PRJEB28919, sample SAMN05720223) | activated sludge metagenome | isolation source: Anaerobic digester | place: Hong Kong...
ACAAGAACGGAATGGTTATGCTGCAGAACACATCTGCAAAAAAATATACCTACTCCTGCCACTCTCCCGCAAATTTTAATTGCAGAATTATTGAAAAGAGCATGGACGGGATGTTGTTAAATATTGACAATCGCGAAGTTTGGACAAGATTTATAGGAGAGCACAATGCATATAATATTCTGGCAGTATATGCAACTGCCGTGATATTAGGAGCTGACAAGGAAGAAGTACTGCTCAAGTTAAGCAATATGACATCAGTAGCAGGCAGGTTAGAATATCTTAAAAGCAAAAACAACATTACTGCTGTAGTTGATTATGCACATACACCTGATGCACTTGAGAATGTACTGAAGACTCTTCGCGAAACTGCCAGAGATAATAAACTAACTACTGTTTTCGGTTGTGGGGGTAATCGTGACAGAAGCAAAAGACCAGAAATGGCTGAAATTGCAGCCAAATATTCAGATAGAATCATTGTAACATCCGACAATCCACGTTTTGAAGATCCGGATGAAATAATTAAAGAAATTAAAAATGGCTTTAACCATGATGATTTGTCAAAGGCAATTTTTATAACAGACCGTAAAGAAGCAATTAGAACCGCAATAATTACTGCTTCACCCGGAGAAGTTATTCTCGTTGCAGGCAAAGGTCACGAAGACTACCAGGATGTAAAGGGTGAAAAGCATCACTTTGACGATAAGGAGATAATAGCAGAAACTTTTAATCAATTATAAAATAATAACAGGAGATGCTTTATAATCTATTTGAATATTTAAACGGAAAAATTGATTTCCCCGGAATGGGACTTTTTAAGTACATCTCCTTCAGGGCTATTTCTGCCTCTATATTATCTCTGCTGATAGCATTGTTCGTTGGGAAAAAAATAATTAAAGCCCTTACAAAAAAACAAATTGGAGAGACCATCAGGGAACTTGGTCTGGAAGGTGAACAACAGAAAAAAAATTCTCCAACCATGGGTGGGATAATTATTCTGATTTCATTTCTTGTTCCAACTCTTCTTCTTGCCGATCTTACAAATGTTTACGTGATTCTTATGATTATCACAGCCCTATGGTTGGGATTCGTCGGTTTTATCGATGATTATATTAAGGTATTTAAGAAAAACAAGCAGGGTCTATCCGGTAAATTTAAAATTATAGGTCAAGTCTCTCTTGGTTTAGTTGTAGGACTAACACTTTATTTTAGCGATCAGGCAGTGATAAGAGTGCCATCTTATCAAAAAAGCAGTGAAGCACATCCTGAAATAGTTTCACAAGAAGGATTTTCTGACAGAATCACATTTTTCAAAGAAGAAAAAAGTACAAAAACTACCATACCATTCTTCAAAGGAAATGAATTTGACTACTCCTGGCTCTCTCCGGTTGGAGGGAAATGGAAAGAACTTGCAGGATGGATAATATATATAGCAGTTATCATATTTGTTGTTACAGCTGTGTCAAACAGTACAAACCTAACCGACGGACTTGATGGCCTTGCCACAGGTATATCGGCAATAGAGGTAGCGACACTTGGAGTTCTTGCATATGTATCTGGTAATATTATCTATTCAAACTATCTGAATATTATGTATATCCCATATACGGGAGAACTTGTAATAGTACTTGCAGCATTTATAGGAGCTCTAATAGGTTTTTTATGGTACAACTCCTACCCTGCCCAGGTTTTTATGGGTGACACAGGAAGCCTTGCAATCGGAGGAATAATCGCTGTTTCAGCCATTGTTATAAAAAAGGAACTGCTTATTCCCATCTTTTGTGGTATTCTGCTGGCAGAAAGCCTTTCCGTGATTATCCAAACATCTTATTTTAAGTATACAAGAATAAAACATGGAACAGGAAGAAGAGTATTCAGAATGACTCCTCTCCACCATCATTTTCAGAAAATTGACGGAGATGCGTTAATACGTATCCCAAAAAGAATAATTCCTGAAGCAAAGATTGTAACAAGATTTTGGATAATAGCCATTTTACTTGCTGTATTTACATTAATAACATTAAAAATAAGATAATATGTCAAGAGTAGTCATATTGGGAGGAGGCGAAAGCGGCGTTGGAGCTGCTGTTCTTGCTAAGATAAAAGGACATGAAACATTTCTTTCAGACAACGGCATGCTTTCACAGGAGGCAAAAGAATCACTTGAAAGATGGAAAATAGATTATGAGGAAGGAAGACATACACGCGAACTTATTCTGAAAGCAGACGAAGTTATAAAAAGTCCAGGCATTCCTGATTCGGCACCTATTATCGAAGACATAAGAATTAAAGGTATACCTGTGATTTCAGAAATAGAGTTTGCAGGAAGATATGATAGAGCAAAAAAAATCTGTATCACCGGAAGCAACGGCAAAACTACCACTACATCAATAATATATTTTTTGATGAAAAATGCAGGATTGAATGTAGGCCTTGCAGGTAATATCGGGCAATCCTATGCATATCAAGTCGCAACACAGGATTATGACTATTATGTACTCGAACTTAGCAGCTTCCAGCTGGATGGAATGTATGACTTTAAGGCTGATATAGCTGTATTGCTCAATATCACCCCAGACCATCTTGACAGATATGACAATCAAATGGAGAAATACATCAAATCAAAATTCAGAATAACTCAAAATATGTCCGAAAGCGACTGCTTTATTTTTTGTGCAGATGATGAGATAAGCATATCCCATCTAAACGAGATTGTTCTTAAGGCAAAACAACTTCCGTTCAGTCAAAAAGAGAAATTTGATGAGGGTGCATTTATTGAAGAAGAACAGATGAAAGTCAGATATAAAGATGATGAGTATAATATGTTCCTCAACGAGCTTTCACTTCAGGGGAAACATAATATTTACAACTCCATGGCAGCGGCAATAACAGGCAAAGTACTTAATATCAGAAACGAAGTACTTCGTCAAAGCCTTTCCTCTTTTAAAGGAGTTGAGCACAGACTTGAGAAAGTGCTGAAGGTTAAGAATGTGCTATACATAAATGACTCTAAAGCCACCAATGTCAATTCAACATGGTATGCACTTGAAAGTATGACAACCCCTGTAATATGGATTGCTGGAGGCAAGGATAAGGGGAACGATTATGCTCCTCTATTTGACCTTGTAAAAGAAAAGGTTAGGGCGATTATATGTCTCGGCGCAGATAATACAAAGCTACACAATGTTTTTGGCAATCTAGTTGAAGAAATGTATGATACAACTTCTGCCGAAGAAGCCGTGAAGATTGCATATAACATAGCACAACCAGGTGAAACAGTACTGCTTTCGCCAGCATGTGCAAGCTTTGATTTATTCAAAAATTACGAGGAGAGAGGAAGATTATTTAAGGAAGCAGTTAAAAAACTATAAAATGAGTGAACCCAATCCAATAATTTACCGTCTGAGAGGCGACAAAGTAATATGGACAGTAGTACTGTTACTTTCTCTTACATCACTTGCAGCTGTCTACTCATCAAGCTGCTCTCTGGCGTTAAGAGAGGGTAAAACCACCTTTGACATACTTCTTCGTCAACTTTCATTAATTGTTTTGGGATTGACAGCTCTGTACATTTGTTATAAAATACCTTTGAAATATTACAGAAGCTTTGCAAATATTCTTATGTTTGCAAGCATTGGATTACTAATTGCAACAATTTTTGTCGGAAAAAGCATCAACAGCGCCAGCAGGTGGATTGAAATATTCGGCTTCTCTTTTCAACCCTCCGAAATAGCTAAAATATGTACTATACTCTACATTGCCAAAACAGTAGAAAAAAACACTTTAGAAACATTTAATGAATTCACGCTTCGAATATTAGTACCTGTCTCAATAGTGCTTGTGTTAATACTATGTGGAAGTGCTTCACAGGCACTTTTGCTGGCATTTATATGCTGTCTGATTCTTTATGTATCTGATGTAAAAAGAAGTCATCTCCTTAAAAGTGCTGGTATAATTGGAGCAGGACTAATTTTGATTTTAATTCTTCACTTCACCTTTGGGATATTCGGGCGAATAGATACAGCAATCAGCCGTATAAAAAACAATGATACTGAACAACTAAACAATAAAAATCTCTCACCAGAAGATAGAAAAGAGCTGGAAAATAGCACGTTTCAAAAAAGAATGGCTAAAGTGGCCATCTCTTCAGCAGGGATAATAGGTAAAGGGCCGGGAAAAAGTACTCAAAGATATGTATTGCCTCACCCTTACTCCGATTTCATATATGCGATAATAGTCGAGGAGTACGGTCTTATAGGAGGAGTCGTCGTACTTATGCTCTATCTGTGGCTGCTGTTCAGGTGTATGACTCTCGCCTATTCCTGCACGAAACCATTCTCGCGCATAGTTGTCATTGGCCTTGGCCTTATGATAACTTTTCAGGCACTTTTGCATATGATGGTAAATGTTACCCTGATCCCGGTAACCGGTCATACTTTACCGTTAATAAGCCTTGGAGGAACATCTATCATTATTATGGGTGGAGCTTTTGGAATAATTCTCTCTATAAGCAGAACTATTGAGATAACCAAAGAAAATAACACAAAAAAAATTGAAGCAAATGTCGGAGAAGAGAATTATAATTAGTGGAGGCGGAACAGGTGGGCATATATTTCCTGCTATCTCCATCGCCAACAGTCTTAAAAAGATTGAGCCTGAGTGTGAGATTCTTTTTGTTGGTGCACTCGGAAGAATGGAGATGGAAAAAGTCCCCGCTGCTGGCTATAAGATCGTAGGCCTTCCAGTTGCAGGTCTTAAAAGGGAACTGTCTGTCGAAAATCTTAAATTACCGTTTAAAATTTTTAAAAGTCTTTGCCAGGCAAGAAAAATAGTTTATGACTTTGATCCAGATGCAGCTGTGGGCGTAGGAGGATATGCGAGCGGCCCGGTACTCTGGATGGCAAGTAGAATGAATATCCCTATACTGATTCAAGAACAAAACTCCTATGCAGGCCTTACCAACCGTATTCTTGGAAAAAAAGCTCAAAAAATATGCGTAGCCTATGAAGGAATGGAAAAGTTTTTTAAAGCTGAAAAAATAATTCTTACGGGAAATCCCGTTCGTGAAGGGATAATTCTCATAAACCCACAACAAAAAGAGGAAGCTTATCGATATTTTGAACTGGACCCTCAAAAGAAAACAATTCTTATTATTGGAGGAAGTCTTGGCGCCGGCACATTGAATAATTGTGCAAAAGAATGGATAAGAAAAGGCACTCAGGATAATATTCAACTAATATGGCAATATGGAAGTTTCTATAAAAATGAGATACGTGACTTTATAAGTGCTAATCCAAAACCAAATGTTAAAGCATTTGAATTTATCAAGAGAATGGATTATGCATATGCAATAGCAGATGTAGTCATTTCGAGAGCAGGAGCGGGAACAATCTCAGAATTGGCAGTAGCCGGCAAGGCATCTGTGCTGATTCCATCCCCAAATGTCGTTCAAGACCATCAGACTCACAATGCAATGGCTCTGGTCAGGAAAAATGCCGCCATAATGATTCCTGATGATAAAGCTGTAGAAATAGCATTTAAGGCGGCAGTAGATCTGGCAGAAGATGAAAATAAAAGAAAAGAGCTCGAGACTCGAATATCCGAAATGGCTATGAGAAATTCAGCTGAAATTATTGCACGTGAGGTACTTAAACTGGCGGAAAAATGAACTGTGTATATTTAATAGGAATAGGAGGAATCGGCATGAGCGCTCTTGCAAGGTATTACAACCATGCAGGGGCAATTGTTGCCGGATATGACCGTACACCGAGCAAACTCACTTCAGAACTCGAAAAAGAGGGAATTAGAATTCATTATGAAGATGATATATCATTAATTCCACCTGAGTTCACAAGTTGCAAGGAGAAAACTTTAGTGATTTATACTCCTGCCATACCTGAAAATCACAGCGAGTATCAGTATTTTCTTAAAAAAGGATATAACATAATAAAACGTTCCCAAGCACTTGGAAATATTGCATCTCAAAAACGCTGCCTTGCAATATCGGGTACTCACGGTAAAACTACTACTTCCACATTACTGGCTCATATTTTAACTCAATCAGGCAAGGGCTGTACTGCATTTTTAGGAGGCATTTCAAAAAATTATCACTCCAACTTGCTTCTTGACCAAAGAGAATACCTTGTTGCAGAGGCGGATGAATTTGATCGCTCTTTTTTACAACTTTATCCTGAAATGGCAGTCATAACTTCGACAGATGCCGATCATCTCGATATTTACAGTACCCATAACAAAATAAAGGAAGCTTTTTCAGAATTTGCTTCACAAGTTAAGCCCGACGGAGCACTTATCGTCAAAAAAGGCACTGACATAGACCTTAGCTCTGCAAAAACAAAGAGAGTATATGAATATTCCTATAATATTCCTTGCGATTTCTACGCATCGTCAATCAAAATATTGGAAGATGGTTACTTTAATTTTGATCTTAACTATCCCGGTGGCATTATCAAAAATTGCACTGTAGGAATACCAGGATGGATAAACATTGAAAATTCCATTGCCGCCTCTTCGATTGCTCTTCTCGAGGGCATCTCCCCCGAAGATATAAAAAACAGTCTCAAAACGTTTGCTGGAGTTGAACGAAGACTTGACATAAGAGTTAAGAACGAAAAATGTGCCTATGTAGACGACTATGCTCACCATCCAAAAGAATTATCTTCTGCAATAAGCTCTTTGAGAGAAATTTTTGCCGGAAGAAAGATAACAGGAATTTTCCAGCCGCATCTCTATACAAGAACACGGGACTTTGCAGAAGAATTCGCAAAAAGTCTCAGCCTTCTGGATGAATTAATTCTGCTCGACATTTATCCTGCAAGAGAAAAACCAATCGAAGGAGTAACATCCGAAATAATTTATAAAAACGTCAGCCTCGACAGTAAAATAATGTTGCACAAAGAAGAATTAATAAACTACTTGGCAAAAATAGACATCGATGTTTTAGTCACATTCGGCGCAGGAGATATTGACCGTTTCATAAATCCAATAACACAATTAGTTTTTGCAAAGTCAAAATGCTAAAGAAAACTCTCATAATTATTCTTTATCTGCTTCTGACTGGAGCACTTTGCTGCTATTTCATCTTCTCTACTAAAATAACAAAAGAGGGAAAGATGCATGAGATGTGCCATCAAATAAAAGTCGTAATACTTGATAGTGCCGAGATAAGATTTGTGTCAAAAACAGAGATTGCAGATTTGATCGTCGACAACGGCATAACTCCAGGAGAGAGCAAGTTACGTCATATTAACAATTACCAGATAGAACAACTTCTAAATAAGAGGACAGCCGTCAAAAAATCTGAAGTTAGCTATACAAGAGACGGCATTTTGAGAGTTGAAATTTTACAAAGAAAACCAATTCTCAGACTTGAGACAGAAAATGGAGGTTTTTACATGGATGAAAACACTTATATATTTCCACTAATAAAAGGATTCTCACCTTTTGTTCCTGTTGTGTCCGGAGAGATTCCGCTTAGCATTCCTCCAAAATACAACGGATATGTCAAAAACAACGAGCAGTGGGCTAATTCTCTTAAGGAATTATGTTTATATATCTCAAAAAACGAATCCTGGGATTCATTAATTGAACAGATATATGTTGACAGCAAGGGTGTTTTAAGCTTCATCCCCCGTGACGGAGATTTTGAAATAATATTTGGAGATATGGACAAGATAGAATATAAATTCAAAAAATTGTATGCCTTTTATAAGGATATTCTTCCAAACACCGGTCCAGAGAAATACTGCAAAATTAACCTTCAGTTTGACAAACAGATAGTATGTAAAAAAACAAATAAAAACATTGAGATATGAAAAAACTTGTAGCAGCCGTAGACCTTGGGACAACAAAGGTCGTTTCTGTTGTAGGTGAAAAAAGTGAATCCGGTTACAGGATTGTAGCATTAAAAGAGGCCCCTTCAAAAGGTGTAATGCGTGGCGAAGTTGTGAATATTCAGAACGTTCTGGAATCTCTTATACCGACTCTCGAAGAAATAAGAGCAGAGGACATTGAGATTAGTGAAGTATACGTCGGTATAGCTGGGCAGAATATAAAATGTAACTCAGCAAGAATCAGCAGGAACAGAAGCCGGTCATCAGAGTGGATTACAGATAGAGAAGTCGAAGAGATGGAGAGAGAAATGTTCAATTCAAGAGTCAACGCGGGAGAGAAAATTCTTCATGTTATTCCTCAGTCATATAATGTAGACGACAATGTCGGCGTAAAAGAGGCAGTAGGCATGACCGGGACTCGTATTGAGGGAGATTACAAGCTTTTTATAGGCAAGACCAATTCCTTTGAACACAGTAAAATTGTTATCGAAAGAGCAGGCTTAAAGTTAAAAGATATAATCCTGGAACCTGTCGCATCGGCCAAGGCAGTTCTCACAGAAGACGAAATGGAACTTGGTGTTGCAATGGTAGACATGGGAGGAGGAACAACAGACCTTCTTATAATACAGGATAACATTATCAGGCATACTGCCGTCATACCTTTCGGCGGAAATTCCATTACTGAAGACCTCCGTCAAGGATGTGGCGTATCTCTTCGAAATGCTGAACAGATGAAGATACAATATGGTTCTTGCTACAGTGACCGTGCTCCGGAAAATAAGACTGTAATAATACCAGGTCTTGGAGGGCGAGACTCAAGAGAGGTCGCTTTTAAAGTTATAGCTGGCATCATTCAAGCGAGAGTAGAAGAAATTATCGAAGCAATAATGTACGAAATTGAAAATTCAGGATACCAGGATAAACTTCACGCCGGGATTGTAATTACAGGAGGGTCCTCTCAACTCAAAGATCTGCGTGACTTTGTATCACTAAAAACAGGTTTGGATGCAAGAATCGCTTCTCCAGACTCAAGCGTTGTTTTTGATGGTTGCGAAGGAACATTTAAACCTGGGTCTTCAACTGCTGTAGGATTAATTATTCATGGATTTGAACTTGAAGAGATGAAAAAAAGTTCAATTGCTGTTTCTGCTGCGTATACCGATGAGCTCTTTCCTGAAGAAGAGGTGGTAGTCTCACCTCAAACAAAAAATGACGATAAAAAAGATAAGACAGAAAAACCACATAAAAAAAGAAGTTTTATGAAATCCTTTGGAGAGATAATGATTGGTGACATATTTAACAGTTCAAACGAAGCTTAATTATGAAAGAATACATACCGATAGATTGGGAATCAGACAACTCTATAATTAAGGTTATTGGTGTAGGAGGTGGAGGTTGCAATGCCGTGAGTGAAATGTTTCGTCAAGGAATCAAAAATGTCGATTTCATGATTTGCAATACCGATACACAATCCCTTGCCATCAGCCCCGTTACTCAAAAACTTCAGTTGGGGAATGTTGTGACACGTGGGCTCGGTGCAGGCTGTAATCCGGAACAGGGAAGGAAAGCCGCAGAGGAATCCATTGACAAAATCAGAGAGAAACTGGAGGGAATGACAGAGATGATTTTTCTTACGGCAGGTATGGGAGGTGGAACAGGGACAGGTGCCACACCTGTTATAGCAAAAGTAGCTAAAGAAATGGGCATCCTGACTGTTGCCGTTGTTACTCTCCCCTTCAGGGATGAAGGAGTTGAATTCATGAAAAGAGCCGTATTAGGTATTAGAGAACTGGAAAAACATGTAGATTGTTTGCTAATTATTGACAATCAAAAATTATACAGTATTTTCGGCGACTTAACTATTTTTGATGCATTTCCAAAGGCAGATACTGTTTTAAGCACGGCCGTAAAAGGTATTGCAGAGATAATCACCAGACCCGGTTTTATAAATGTAGACTTTGCAGATGTCAGAATGGTAATGAGTAATAGTGGAATGGCTCTGATGGGAAGCGGATCTGCTGAAGGCGAAAACAGGGCTGTACGAGCTGTAGAAGAAGCATTCTCATCACCTTTGCTCAACGATTGTGATCTTACAACAGCAAAAAATGTACTGGTAAATATCACTTCCGGAAGAGAAAAGGGACTCACCATGGCAGAACTGTCACAGATAATGGATTATGTAAAAGAATACACCGGCAACCATCCTGAACACTTCAAGAGAGGTGTAGTTTGTAATGAAAGCATGGGTGAATCCATCAGCGTAACAGTTGTGGCAACAGGATTTGACATGAACTCACTGCCCCAAATATCGTCTGACGGAGATAAACTTGTAGAATCTGTAGTACTCGGAAGTGACAGCATGTTGCCCGAACAGTTCTCCTTACAAGATACCAAAAGCGGTTCAGATTTTTATCAACAAGCCACAAGTGTTCAAGGGGTTCAAAGAGAACCTTTAACTCCTTCAAAACCCAGAATTAACAATTCTGAGTCACCGCAAGAGAACAACATAAGTGAAAAAAGAGTTAAACCTGCTCTGATTATTGAAGAGGGCGATAACATCAAAGAATTGGAGAATCAACCAGCCTACATCAGAAAACAGATGAAACTGAACAATCAGGCAAGTGGGTCCAACTTAAAAGAAGATATGAAAATTGGTTCGACATTTAAATTGGAAGAGATAGACGGTAAACATCAGATTAACCCGGACAACTCATTCATACATCAGACTCAGGACTAAAAACAAAAAAATAAGAGGAAATTAGATTCCTCTTATTTTTTTCTCCCAATTCCATGCAGATCTCAAAACATCATCAGTAGGGGTCACTGCTTTCCATCCTAGCACATTATTTGCTTTCGAAGGATCAGCCCATACTTTTTCCACATCCCCTGCCCTTCTTCCGGTAATTTTGTAAGGGATCTTTATACCGGTGGCCTTTTCAAACAAAGAAATCATTTGCAGTACCGATATTCCCTGTCCTGTGCCAATGTTATAAAACTCTATATCCCCTTCCATTTCACTTCTTCCACTAATAAGACGTTTAAGTGCCGATATGTGAGCCTTTGCCAAGTCACACACATAAATATAATCTCTTATGCATGAACCGTCAGGAGTGTTGTAATCATCTCCAAACACAGAAAGCTCTTTTCTCACACCTGCAGCCGTCTGAGTAATAAAAGGGAGTAAATTTTGAGGAACACCTCGTGGCAACTCGCCAATTAAAGAAGAAGGATGAGCTCCAATAGGATTGAAATATCTAAGAGAAACAACTTTCAACTTCCCTTTTAAAGAGAGAGCACAATCTCCAAGAATTTCCTCACATATTTGCTTGGTATTACCATAAGGGCTGGTCGCCGGTTGCAAAGGAGCATTTTCACTTACCGGGAGATGATCCGGCTGACCATAGACTGTACAAGAAGAAGAGAATACTATGGAAAAATCCTCTCTCTCTCGCATCAAATCAATCAAATTAATTAAAGAAATTATATTGTTTTTGTAGTATTCAACAGGCTTTTCCACACTCTCACCAACTGCCTTGAATGCAGCAAAATGAATTGCGGCCATGATGTCAGGAAAAGCGTTAAACACATTGGCAAAAGAATGATAATCAGAACAATCAGCTTCAAAAAAATTTGGAGACTCTCCTGTTATTTGCTCAATCCCAAGCAATACATCCGGAGAAGAATTTGAGAAATTATCCACTATCACAGCTTCATATCCCGCCTCATAGAGTTCAACGACAGTGTGAGCACCTATATATCCAGTCCCTCCGGTAACAAGTATCTTCTGTCTGTGCATGAGATTAAGAATTATTGGTTAATATCCAAAAAAATCTTTTATAGCATTACAAACTTCCATCTGAATATCTTCAGTAAGCTCAGTATGCATTGGAAGAGAGAGAACCTCATTGGCCACTCTGCCGGAATTTTCCAAAGAAACATAAATTTTGGAAATGCGGTCAAATGCTTTTTGACGATTTAGAGGAAGCGGATAGTAAATTGTAGAAGCTATGCCTTTTTCATTTAAGAACTTCTTAAGCTCATTCCTCCCTTCCTTAACTCTCAAAGTAAACTGATGGTAGACATGAGTTGAAAAATCTGATTCTACAGGAAGAGCCAACTCCCTAACATTCGAAAGAAGCTCTTTATATCTTTGAGCAGCTTTGTACCTCGAAGCTGAATATTCATTTAGGTGGGCAAGTTTTACATTCAGAATAGCCGCTTGAATGGCATCAAGTCTTGAATTACAGCCGATTATGTCGTGAAAATACTTTATCTTTTGACCATGATCCGTCACCATTCTTATCCTTTCGGCAAGAGACGAATCTTGAGTAAAAATTGCCCCTCCGTCACCATAACAGCCAAGATTTTTTGTTGGGAAAAAAGATGTACAGCCAATATGCCCGATAGTACCGGCAAATTTTTCAGAATTGTCTTCGAATCTGTATTTTGCTCCAAGAGCTTGAGCATTGTCCTCAATCACATAAAGATTGTATTTTTGAGCAATTTCCAATATCCTGCCCATGTCGCTTGTCTGGCCAAAAAGATGCACAGGCACTACAGCTCTTGTTTTTGGTGTAACAGAAGGTTCAATGTCCTCAACCTTGATATTAAAAGTATCAGGATAAACATCTACAAGCACAGGGACCAAACCCAACAGAGCGACTACTTCGGCAGTAGCAGCATATGTAAAAGCAGGAACAATCACTTCGTCACCGGGTTTAAGTTCCAGCGCCATCATTGCAATTTGCAAGGCATCAGTCCCATTCGCACAAGCAATTACGTGCTTGGAAAGCAAATATTCAGAAAGATTCCTTTCAAAATCCAAAACCTCTTTTCCATTAATAAATATGGCGCTGTCAATAACTTTTTGAATAGACTCATCAACATCTTTTTTTATTTTGTTGTATTGACCCTTAAGGTCTAACATTGGAATAGACATCTGTATTTAAAATTTATCAACTGCAAATTTAAAAATATTATTTCGACTGAAGTTAATTAACTGCTATCTTTGTAACGTTATGTTAACAAATGACAATATTATCGGAATTGCTGCAGATCATGCAGGATACGAATTGAAAGAGATTATAAAAAAGGAACTCGAATCAATGGGTTTTACCTGTAAAGATTTCGGCACATATTCCAATGAGAGCATGGATTATCCCGATGTTGCACATCCTTTGGCCGAAGCTGTATCAAAAGGTGACATTACACGAGCTGTTGCTATTTGTGGGACAGGCAATGGAATAAGTATGGTTCTGAACAAGCATTCAGGTGTCAGAGCAGCTCTCTGCTGGAATGAAGAGATTGCTTCACTTGCCAGACAACATAATAATGCCAATATCTGTTCTCTTCCGGCACGTTTTATATCCCCTTCAATAGCCATTTCAATAGTAAAAACATTCCTTACCACTGAATTCGAAGGAGGAAGACACAAAAGGCGAATTGACAAAATAGACATTAAATAATGCCATTGTATATTCTTGACAGAGAGAATATTAAAACAAGGCTCTCTACTGATTTTAATAATTATCCTTCCGGCATAGTTATTCCTTTGGACAAACCTTATAAATGGACATCTGCAGATGCTGTAAGGAAGATCAAATTTATGCTGCAAAATTTTTTCAAAATCAGGAACATCAAGGTCGGACACGCAGGCACACTTGATCCTCTTGCTACAGGAATCCTCCTTATCTGTGCGGGTCATGCCACCAAAGAAGCTGAAAAACTACAGCAAGAAGAAAAGGAGTACCTTGCAGAGATAACATTTGGATGCACAACACCGTCATTCGATAAGGAAAAAGAGATAGATGCATATTTTCCTTATGAACATATTGACAAACAACTTATAGAAAAAAGCCTTAGAAAATTTATAGGAGAGCAGGATCAGATACCTCCGCTTTTTTCGGCAAAACTTGTAGATGGTAAAAGAGCGTACGAAATTGCCAGATCAGGGAATTCCATGGAACTTAAACCTTCTAAAATTACAATCTCTGAATTGAATATTGTTTCTTACGAAAAGCCTCTTCTTGTGTTGCAAATAAGATGCAGCAAAGGAACATATATTCGATCTCTTGCACGCGATCTCGGTTATTCCTTAGAGAGTGGTGCTTATTTAAGTGGATTGGTGAGAACTTCCACAGGAATCTTTAATTTAAGAAATAGTGTAAAAATCGAAGAAATCGAATCTCTTTTGAAACAAATTTAAAAATAATACGTATAATCGTTGGTTTATATAATTTTTTTAATTTTTTTCAAATGAAACTATCTCAGTTTAACTATCCTCTAAATCATAACCAAATTGCCAAATATCCAGCAAAATACAGAGATGAATCAAGATTGATGGTTCTTCACAAATCCACAGGCGAGATTGAACATCGTATTTTTAAAGACATATTGGATTACAGTGAAGAAGGTGATATTTATATTTTTAACAACACCAAAGTCTTTCCGGCAAGATTAAAAGGGAACAAGGAAAAGACAGGAGCTGAAATAGAAGTTTTCCTTCTTAGAGAGTTGAACCGTGAACAAAAATTGTGGGATGTTCTCGTAGATCCTGCAAGAAAAATCAGAATCGGCAATAAACTTTACTTTGGGGAAAATGACAATCTGGTCGCAGAGGTTATTGACAATACAACTTCACGTGGACGAACTTTGAGATTTCTTTTTGATGGTCCTCACGAAGAGTTTAAGGATGCACTTTTCAAATTGGGTGAAATGCCCATTCCAAAATGGATTAGAACTAAAGTTGAGAGCATAGATTATGAAAGATATCAGACTATTTTTGCCCAGAAAGAGGGTGCAGTAGCAGCTCCGGCGGCAGGACTTCACTTCAGCCGCGAACTGCTCAAGAGGATGGAAATAAAAGGTGTAAATTCAACATTTATAACACTGCACATGGGGCTCGGCAACTTTCGTACTGTTGATGTAGAAGATCTTTCAAAGCACAAAATGGATTCTGAACAGGTTGAAATCGCTGAAGAATCTGCAAATTCGATAAATGAAACAAAAGATAAAGGTAAAAAAGTATTTGCCATTGGTGTGACAGTATTAAGAGCTGTCGAAACCTCCGTTACAACTCAGGGAAGACTCAAACCATTTGATGGTTGGACCAATAAATTTATTTTTCCTCCCTATAATTTTTCAGTTCCTGACGCACTTGTGACTAATTTCCAACTTCCACAATCGACAATGCTCATGGCAGTAGCTGCATTCGGAGGATATGATTCTGTCATGAATGCATATCATGTTGCACTTAAAGAGGGTTATAAATTTGGAACTTATGGAGATGCCATGTTGATACTATAATCGTATAATTAATAGCATTTTCTGATTCTAAATTTTATTTATCCATTTTGATGACCCCAAAAACAATGGGGTCATTTATTTTTGTATTATGCAAAACGATGAATTACTTTGTACGGTTGCTATTAACAATATATTCTGTTACCGGCCGAAACTCTCAAATGCTATTCTGGAAGAGTTTGGCAGTTTTTCTCCTCTTTTCAGAATGAGTCATCCGGAACTCGTAGAAAGATTCGGCAAAAATTATGATTTTCTCTCCAAAATAAGTAATGGTAAGAATCTTGAATATGCTGAAGAGGAAATAGCCTGGGCCAAAAATGAGGGCATAAAAATTATTCCTATCAGTTCAGAAGATTATCCTTCAAAATTGAAAAGCTGTTCTGATCCTCCAGTCCTTCTCTATCTTCTCGGCAATGAACCTTTAAACAACAGTCTGTTGATTTCAATAGTTGGTACAAGAATGCCTACAAAATATGGAAGTGAGTGCTGCAAAACTGTCATTCAAACCATGAAAGAGATAGGGTTAAAACCTGTGATAGTCAGCGGACTTGCATATGGGATAGATGCAGCCGCCCACACGACCGCATTAAATGCCAATTTAGGCACAATCGCAATTTTACCGGGAGGTATGGAAAAAATTTACCCCGCTTCCCACAAAAACCTTGCAGAAAAAATAATCAATAATGGTTCTCTTGTTACCGAATTTCCAAGAAACAGCCAGTTTCACAAGGTTAACTTTGTCCAAAGAAACAGGATAATCGCAGGGCTTTCCGAGGCAACTATTGTCATTGAATCAAGAGAACGGGGTGGTGCTTTAATAACTGCAGAATTAGCACATTCCTATTCAAGAGAAGTATTTGCATTACCTGGAAGAATCGGAGACATATGCTCTCAAGGCTGCAACACTCTTATTTCAAAAAATATAGCCTCAATTTTTACTTCGACAGAAGAATTCGTAAAATCTATGGGATGGGAATTAAAAAGCAGCCATCAACCAGTTCAAAAAAAACTATTTTATTATGACGACCCCAACAAAGAAAAAATTATATTAGCTTTGAACAATGAATCAGGGTTGACAAAAGATGAAATTATGGCAAAATGCCGCATAAACCTGCCTCTTCTTTCATCATTACTGCTCGACATGGAACTGGAAGGTTCTATCTTGGCAATGCCCGGAGAGAGATACAGTATCATAAAACACAGATGAAAAAGTATATCGACACTCACTCACATCTCTATGATGCCGATTTTGTACCAGATATTGATGACGTGATTTTTAGAGCCGAAGAAGAAGGCGTCTTTTCCTGTATTTTGCCCGGAATAGACAAAAAGTCACATTCCGATTTAATTGCACTTTCAAACAGAAAAAGTTCTTTTGCATATCCAGCCACCGGACTGCATCCTACATCTGTAAACAATGACTGGGAGGATGAACTTGCGTTTGTCTTCGATAATGCTGAAAAAGGTATCTACAAAGCCATCGGTGAGATCGGAATGGATGGATACTGGTCAAAAGAGTTTCTTGAAGAACAATCTATTGCATTTGAAAAACAACTTGAACTTGCAGCCATGCTGTCACTACCTGTCATAATCCATGTAAGAGAAGCAACGGAAGAAACATTTTCAATCCTCGACAAAACAAAACATTTAGGGTTGAAAGGAGTGTTTCATGCCTTTTCGGGCAGTTATGAAACATTCAAAAGAACACAAAAATATGGAGATTTTATGGTTGGCATTGGTGGTGCCGTCACATATAAAAACTCCAACCTGCCTTCTACCCTGTTAAAAATTCCTCTTGACCGCATAGTACTTGAGACAGATGCACCTTGGCTGACTCCTGTACCGTTTAGAGGTAAAAGAAATGAACCGTCATTTATTCCTTACATTGCCGGCAAAATAGCTGAATCCAAAGGATGCAGTATAGATGAGATTGCTGAGATCACGACTGACAATGCTATAAGATTATTTAAATTACAAAAATGAATTCATCAATCCTTATTATTTACACAGGTGGAACTATTGGCATGAAACAAGATCCTGATACTCTCGCTCTTGTCCCATTTCAATTTGATCAGATTGAAGCCGAAGTCCCTGAATTAAGAAAATTCGGTTACAAAATCGATTCTTACTCATTCGATCCTCCAATTGATTCATCTGAAATTAAGACCTCCTTCTGGGTTAAACTCGCTGAAATTATCCATGAAAATTATGAAAAATATGACGGTTTTGTGATACTTCACGGAACAGATACTATGTCTTATTCTGCCTCTGCACTGAGTTTTATGCTTGAAAATCTTGAGAAACCCGTTATATTCACAGGAAGTCAGCTTCCCATAGGGATGCTTCGCACTGACGGAAAAGAGAATCTTATCTCCTCAATAGAAATCGCAGCAGCTCGTGACAACAATGGCAGAGCAATCGTCCCAGAAGTTTGCGTATACTTTGAAAGCCGACTGTATAGAGGTAACAGGACAACAAAGGATAATGCTGAAAATTTCCGTGCCTTCAGATCAGCCAATTACCCACATCTTGCAGAAGTAGGCATACATATTAAATATAACAGAAACTACATATCATATCCTGAAAAGTGGGGACAGCAATTTAAAATTAATACATTTCTTGACACAAATGTTGCCATTCTCAAAATCTTCCCCGGTATTTCTCAATATGTGGTAGAAAGCTTTTTAAGCATAAAAGGATTGAGAGCCATAATATTAGAGACCTATGGTTCAGGAAATGCTCCCACATTTGACTGGTTGATAACTTTGCTGAAAAATTCCATAAACCAAGGTCTTATTATTTTGAATGTGTCTCAGTGCCCCGCAGGAAGTGTAAATATGGAAGCATATTCTACAGGAATTCTGTTAAAAAAAATAGGAGTACAGAGTGGTTACGACAGTACAACAGAAGCAGCACTGACAAAATTATTTTTTATTCTTGGCAATAACTTTGACAATCAGAATATTGTAAAACTATTATCAAAAAATTTAAGAGGTGAAATTTCAATAGATTAGTAATTTTATAAAATTCTTTATAAATTGCATCGCATTTAACTTTTGGTTAAAATTGATAACTATTTAATATACATTGTTTAATACTTTAATTATTCAAAAATTTATGAAAAAATTTTTCATGTTTTTGGCAGTTGTGGGATTAATAGCCATTTCTGCTCAGTATGTTTCTGCTCAGACACCTGATTCTGCTGCAACAACAACAAGTGTTGCCGCCGCTTCTACTGCCGTTCCTGCTTCTGACCAGACAGTTCAAAAAGAGGTTCCGATTCACCAGCAACTAAAGACAAAATTCATAGAAGGTGGTCCAGGGTTTATGGCAGCATTACTTCTGTGTTTAATTTTTGGTTTGGCAATTGCCATTGAACGAATCATTTACCTTAGTCTCGCTTCTACAAATACAGAAAAACTATTGAAGCAAATTGAAGATGCTCTTGCCAATGGTGGGGTTGAAGCTGCAAAAGAGATTTGTAGGAATACCAAAGGCCCTGTAGCAAGCATATTTTATCAAGGCCTTGACCGTTCAGATGAAGGTGTAGAGATGGTTGAAAAAGCAATTTCATCATATGGCTCCATTCAGATGTCACAGCTCGAAAGCGGTCTTAGCTGGATTAACCTCTTTATCTCCATTGCTCCTATGTTGGGATTCCTTGGAACAGTTGTCGGTCTTGTTATGGCATTTGATGATATTCAGAAAGCCGGTGATATTTCTCCTAACATCGTAGCAGGAGGTATGAAAGTGGCTTTGATCACAACCATCGGAGGTCTTATCATTGCCATTATTCTTCAGCTTTTCTACTCTTATATCGTTTCAAAGATTGACTCTATAGTTCTTTCGATGGAAGACTCATCTATTTCACTGATAGACATGCTTGTAAAAAGTAAAAAATAGCAGATTATGCAAAAAGCTTTAAAAATATTTTCAGCCTTATTATTTGCGCTGATTGCTTTGGTTGCAGTATTATTCTTCTCTAATTCCGGATCAGAAAAGATGGTAGACGTTGTTCTCTATTTTGCATATATACTGTTGGCCTTATCAGCAATTCTAGCGTTGGTTCTTCCACTGCCTCTTCTTTTGCAATATCCAAAAAAAATCAAGAAGATGCTGTTGACCATTGTTCTAGTAATTATTGTGTGTGCCACCGGTTATTTTTTAGCTTCCGGTGCACCTATTGAAGGACTTATGATTGAGACACCTCCAAGTGCACAAACTCTTAAACTTACCGATACTGCGCTTATCATTACTTATCTGATGCTTGGAGCTTCTATTCTAGTTATTATAGGAGGAAGCATCAAATCCATAATCCAAAATAGAAAATAAAACATGGCAAGACCAGTAAATCAAGTTAACGCGAGCTCTACAGCCGATATGGCTTTCATAATTCTGGTGTTTTTTCTTATAACATCGAACATGGATTCCAATTCTGGCCTTCAGCGTCGTTTACCACCAATGCCTGATAAGAATCAGAAGGTGGTAGACCAGAAGGTCAACCGTAGAAATGTTTTGGTTGTAAGGATTAATGAATCTGACAGACTCTTTGCAGGAGGCCAGATAATTGACATCTCTATGTTGAAAGACAAGGCAAAGGAGTTCCTTTTAAATCCCAACAATGATCCATCTCTCCCCGAAAAAGAGGACAAATTCATTGAAGGGTTTGGAATGTATCCGGTTAGCAAAGGTATTATATCACTTCAGAATACTCGTGGTACAAGCTATGATGCCTATATAAAAGTTCAAAACGAATTGGTTAGAGCAGTTAATGAGGTCCGAGATCAATTCGCTCTTGAGCATTTTGGCAGGTCATTCATTGCTCTTGACGAAGCAAAACAGGAAATAGTGAGAAAGGCGATACCTCAGAACATTTCTGAAGCAGAACCAAAGGATACTGGTAAAAAATATTAGAAAGGAGAATTTAATATGATTGCAAATAAAAAAATTAAACCAATGGCGCCGATTAGCACGTCGTCATTGCCTGATGTTGTGTTCATGTTGCTGTTCTTCTTTATGATTACCACAACCATCCGAGAGGTTACAAAGAAGGTTGAATTTAAACTTCCTGAGGCTTCAGAAGCTGCAAAACTTGAAAGAAAAGATTTGGCTGCACATATTTATGTTGGCACACCTATTCGTGCTGAACAAAGTAAATATGGTACTGATGCCCGAATACAGCTAAACGACTCTTTCAAATCCATCGATGATATCCGTGATTTTATTGCTGCTGAAAGAGAATCCCTATCAGAAGCCGACAAGCAGTACATGACAGTAAGCATAAAGGCAGATCAAAATGTCAGAATGGGTATTATCACTGATATTAAGCAGGAACTTAGAAGGTGTTCAGCTCTTAAAATTATGTACTCTGCAAGAAAACCGGAATCTCAGCCTAGTAGATAATTTCCTGGACAATTTGTACTATAAGGGTGCACCTATTCATTTATAAATAGGGCACCCTTAATTGTTATATTTAAACAACCATTTTAATGAAAAACAGATTCATTTCACTTATCATTGCAATAATAATTCTTCCATCGACAATATGTTTAGGAAATAATGGCCATACTAAGTACGTCTTTCTTTTCATTGGCGATGGCATGGGTATCTCTCAAGTTGCGCTTACAGAAACATATCTCGCCTCAGAAAAAGGTATTATAGGATCAGAACCGCTTATCTTTTCAAAATTCCCATCATTTGGGTTTTGCTCAACACATTCTGCAAATTGTCACATTACATGTTCATCAGCATCAGGAACAGCCCTTTCTACCGGGAAAAAAACAAAAAACTACATGTTAGGTGTTGATCCTGACACAAACAAATTAAAGAGTATCACATACATGCTTCACGAAAAGGGCTATTCTATTGGAATAATCTCAACAGTGCAACTTGAACAAGCAACACCTGCATCATTTTATGCGAACAATGCCAGCAGAAAAAGCTATTACGAAATATCCCTCCAATTGCCACAAAGCGGTTTTGAATTTTTTGGAGGGGGTGATTTTTCTGAACCAATGGGCAAAAACGGAGATAAGCAGGATATTTTCAAGACTCTCGCAGACAGCAACTATACCATAATAAGAGGATTGTCAGAAATTGAGAAAGGTAAAAATGCAAGAAAAGTTGCTTTATTTCAGGAAGAAGGGAAAAAATCAGAGCTTCCGTTTGCCATTGACAGAAAAGATGACGATCTGAAATTATGCGATGTTGTTAAAGCAGGCATTGAGCATTTAAGTAAGAACAAACATGGTTTCTTCATGATGGCAGAAGGAGGTAAAATAGATTGGGCTGCACACAGTCACGATGCCAAAACGGATATTCTCGAAATAATCGATTTTGCTGACGCCGTAGAAGTAGCGTACCAATTTTATCTGAAACATCCTAAAGAGACTCTGATTATAGTTACTGCGGATCATGATACAGGAGGAGCTTCACTTGGAAGAAATAAGGGAGGCAACAATCTTAATTTAGATGTATTAAAGACACAGGATAGATCTTTTGCCGTTGATAACGAGACAATAAAAGATAACGAAACGATAAACACTAAGGCAAACATCGGTTGGACAACATCAGGTCACACAGGAGTATATGTACCGGTTTATTCGATTGGTGCAGGCGATTATCTCTTTAACGGAAGAATGGATAATACCGACATTCCTAAAAAAATCATGAAAGCTATGAACTTCAATTTCTAAAACTATAAACTATGAAAAAAAGTATTTTTATTTATATAGCGCTTTTTCTTTTCTCTCTTCAACTCTATTCTCAAGATTTACCCAAGAGAGAGTTTCGTGGAGCATGGCTTCATACAGTAGGAAATCAAAATTTCAAGAATATGAGCAGTGATTCATTGAAACAGTACCTCTGCCATACTCTTGACGTCCTTCAACAAGCCGGAATTAATGCTGTAATATTTCAGGTAAGACCTCAAGCTGATGCATTTTATATCTCAGATTTGGAGCCATGGAGCAGATTTATTGCTGGTGAACAGGGAAAGGCACCTGAACCACTTTGGGATCCTCTTGAATTTATAATTAAAGAAGCGCATAAAAGAGGCATGGAATTGCATGCATGGTGTAACCCATATCGTGTAACTTCAAATGATCAGGAACAACTTCATCCTAATCATCTCTATTTCAAAAAACCGGAAATATTCAAAAGATATGGAAAGCAACTCTATTTTGACCCGGGCGAACCTGAAGCAATAGCTCACACAAAAAATGTTATTGCAGATATTGTGTCAAGATATGATGTTGATGCAATTCACTTTGACGATTACTTTTATCCATATCCCGAAAAATTTGAAGAATTTCATGATGATGCATCCTTTGTGAAATATGCCAAAGGACAGGGATTTGAATATTGGCAAAAAGCTGACTGGAGAAGAAATAATGTTTCAACTCTCATAAGAGAAATTAACGATACAATCAAAAAAATCAAACCTTGGGTAAGATTTGGGATCAGTCCTTTCGGAGTTCACAGAAACTTTAAAGATACTCCTGATGGCAGCGGAAGTAAAACAAACAGCCTTTCCACATATGAGGATTTATACGCCGACATTCCCCTTTGGCTGGAAAATGGATGGATAGACTACAATGTTCCACAACTTTACTGGAAGATTGGTCATCCGGCTGCAGACTATTTGACATTGATTAATTGGTGGAATAACGCCAATTTTAAGGGACAGCTCTATATTGGACAAAGTATCAGCACATTCAATGAAAAAGACATTGCAGATTCTACTAAGACTCAGTTTGCTGAAAAGATAAGACTTGAAAGAGAGTTGCCGAATATTAATGGAAACGTATGGTGGCCCGGCTGGTCATTACTTTCAAACCCATTTGGATTTACTGACTCTCTTATTCAAAAATATCAAAAATACATTGCCCTTGTTCCCGCATATAAATCTCTTGACTCAATCGCACCTCCCCCAGTGACAGATTTGACAGTGAGAAAGGGTATTATAAGGTGGAATCACAAGAGCAATAACGACAAAATGCAAGAAGCCAGATTTTTTGCAGTATATCGTTTCCCTCTCAATATAAAAGTTGATATAAACAATCCTGAATATCTGATAAAAGTTATCGATACAAATTACTACAAACCGGAAATCCGAAAAGGAAAGAAAATTAAATATCAATATGTTATAACTGCCATTGACCGCTGTTCAAATGAAAGCGAACCTTCCAAAATTTTATTATTGTGATTTCTTATCAATTGAGTAACTTTGTAAAATATAAAAAATAGAGTTGTTATCAGAATAATATGGATAGAATTAAGGTTAGTGAACTGTTAAAACTTCAAGCAGGTATTGATGTTCAAGTTAAAGGATGGGTAAGAACAAAAAGAGGCAATAAAAACATATCTTTCGTCGCTCTTAACGATGGTTCCACAATCAATAACATACAGATTGTGTTTGATATGAGCAACTTCTCGGATGAACAGCTCAAAGATGTGACAACTGGAGCATGTATATGCGTAGAAGGGTCTCTTGTCCCGTCTGTTGGCAGTGGACAGGCAGTAGAAATACAGGCAAAAAGACTAATAATTTATGGTACTGCCGATCCTGAAAAATACCCTCTTCAGAAAAAAGGCCACAGTATGGAATTTTTACGTGAAATTGGACATCTGAGGCCTCGTACCAACACCTTTGGAGCTATACTCCGTATCCGCCATGCAATGGCTTTTGCTATTCATAGGTTCTTTAACGACAAAGGTTTTTATTACCTCCACACTCCTCTGATAACCGGTTCCGATGCAGAAGGTGCAGGAGCAATGTTTCAGGTGACGACTCTCGATATTGACAATCCTCCGAGAACACCTGACGGGAAAATAGATTTTAGCTCTGATTTTTTTGGCAAACCTACATATCTTACTGTCAGCGGACAACTTGAAGGAGAATTAGGAGCTATGGCTCTTGGAGAAATTTATACCTTCGGACCTACATTTAGAGCAGAAAATTCCAATACACCAAGACATCTTGCTGAATTTTGGATGATTGAACCGGAAATGGCATTTTATGAGATCAAGGAGAATATGGATCTTGCAGAAGAGTTCATCAAATATCTCGTAAAATATGCTCTTGACAATTGCCTTGACGACTTAAGGTTCTTAAATGATATGTTTGATAAAGAACTGATTGATAGACTTGAGAGCGTCATCAACACTGATTTTGTAAGACTAACCTATACCGAAGGAGTTGATATTCTCATGAAATCGGGACAAAAATTTGAATATCCCGTTTTCTGGGGTACTGATTTGCAGAGTGAACATGAAAGATACCTTGTTGAGAAACATTTTAAAAAACCTGTAATCCTTACAGACTACCCAAAAGAGATTAAAGCTTTCTATATGAAACAGAATGATGACGGTAAAACTGTAAGGGCAATGGATGTTCTGTTTCCAAAGATTGGAGAGATAATAGGTGGTTCTCAACGTGAAGAATCTCTGGAAAAACTTGAGAAAAGAATTGCAGAACTTAACATGGGTACTGAATCACTTTGGTGGTATCTCGATACCAGAAGATTCGGGACTGCTCCTCATTCCGGTTTCGGACTTGGATTTGAACGGCTTTTGCTTTTTGTGACAGGTATGTCTAATATTAGAGATGTTATTCCATTCCCCAGAACGCCTAAAAATGCTGAATTTTAATAACATATGCTAATAATTGGAATTGCCGGCGGTACAGGAGCAGGAAAAACTACTGTTGTATCTCAGATTGTAAGCAGAATAAGAGATCACGTAGTAGTCATTCCTCAAGATGCCTACTATAAGGATAATAGTCACCTCACACTTGACGAGAGACTTGAACTTAATTTTGACCATCCGGATTCAGTCGACTTCAAGCTTCTTGTCAAACAACTCAAGGAGCTTAAGTCTGGTAAATCCATTGAACAGCCGGTTTATTCTTATCTTACATGTTTAAGGTCGACTACTGAAACGGTAAAAGTATCACCTGCTCCCATAATTATTGTTGAAGGCATACTCATTTTCACATGTCCTGAATTGAGAAACTGCATGGATATAAAGGTTTTTGTTGATGCAGATGCTGATGACAGACTTGGCAGGGTTATTTACCGGGACAATCTTGAAAGAGGAAGGTCTGTTGAAAAAGTTCTTGAAAGATACGAAAAGACTGTAAAACCGATGCATCTTCAATTCATAGAACCAAGTAAGAGATATGCCGACATAATTATTCCGCAAGGAGGTCACAATCAGGTTGCTATTGATATTTTGCTTGCATCAATAGAAAAGTTTCTCAACAAGAAAAATGCTTAAATTTGAAAATAAAGTTGGTCTCTATCTTACAATTGCAGTTCATCTTCTGATAATTATAATTCTCCTGCTAGCCAAAATTAGTGCTCTCGTATCAGAAGAAAACTCCTTCGTGCTCGATTTTTCAAAACAGGAACAACTAGAACAAGAGGCTAAAGAGGTTAAACTTAAGGAAGAGATCAGCAAAGAGTTGGACGAAGAACTTTCTGGACAGACTTCAGGTTCAACCACAAGAAGCAATATTCGCAATGTGATTGTCGATGCAGGAGCTATAAAAGGAAGTGATTTAAGAGACGACCGCTTTAGAAATCCCTCACAAGTCTATCAAGAAGCAATGGAGCTCCAGAAGAAACTTGATGCTTCAAAAAAAGAGGCAGAAGCTTATCAGGGCAGTGACGAAGTTCCTACTTCTTCAAATAGCTCCAAACAGTCTAAAAGTGAGTCCTACAAAGGCCCTTCAGTTTTATCATATACTCTCGACGGAAGAAAGGCAATATCCCTGCCAATTCCTGTTTATAAATGCATAGCAGGTGGAGATGTCTATATTTCAATTATTGTCAATAGAAAGGGATATGTAGTCTCTGCATCAATTATAGATGGGATATCAGCAAATGACGACTGCATAAGAGAATACGCCATGCGAGCAGCCAAATCATCTCGATTTACGGCATCTGACAATGCACCGGAAAAGCAGCAGGGAGAGATTGTCTACAGATTCATAGCTCAATAGCCTTTTGTATAACATTATCAATTTCTGCCATTATTGGATAAAAAGCTTCGTCATCGAGTGGAGAATATCTGCCTATTAGTGCCTTTATCTGAGTGATTATTATATATTTACTCTCTTCCCACTCCTTAGAAGAAGGAACCAGCTTATTGTCTGCAGCATATTTTAGGAACCTCTGCTCCAAATTCATCTTTGAAAAAACAGCTTTCAGGGATTGAAGATCCTTTATATTTTGTAAAACCGGTCTGTAATTATCAGCCACCATAGAACTGAACTTAAAAGGCAAACCCTTGTTTGAAACTTCTATCAAAAAATGATTCACTCCCACTGTATCTATAGGCACAAATACATCCGGAGTAATGCCTCCGCCGCCATATACAATCTTTCCCTTAGGAGTTGTATACTTGAGAGAATCATTCTTTTTTATGCTGTCAGCATATGTCAGTTCCCCATGCTTGTACCGTTCAATAATATCGTACTGATAATCCTTTGAATAAGGTTTTTGAATAGACCTGCCTGTTGGAGTATAGAATCTCGCTACAGTAAGCCTTATTCCAGACTTGTCGGAAAAATAAATAGGCTCCTGAACAAGTCCCTTTCCAAATGAACGTCTTCCAATAACCGTTCCCCTGTCATTATCCTGAATGGCTCCGGCAAAAATTTCACTTGAAGAGGCTGACCCTTCATCAATAAGAACCTTCAAGACAACATCTTTCAGTTTTCCCTTTCCATCAGCTTTAAAATCCTGTCGAGGTCTGTGAAGACCTTGCATATATACAATCATTTGTCCCTTATCAAGGAATTCGTTGGCAATCAGAAAAGCCTGATCAAAATAACCACCTGCATTACCTCTTAAATCAAAAATCAATTCCTTCATACCCTTCTCTTTAAGTTCAAGAGCTGCTTTCAAAAACTCTTCATAGCTGGTTTTTGTAAACTTAGACAGTTTGATATACCCGGTTGTGTCATCAATCATATATCTTACGTCCACGCTTTTAACAGGTATCTTGTCTCTTTTGATGTCAAAATATACCAAATTGTTGTTATTACCCCTTTTGATGCCAATCTTAACAATAGAACCCGATTTACCTCTAAGTCTTGACACAAGAGAATCCTGATTTATTTTAACTCCTGCTACTGTTTCATCATTAACTTTTACAATTCTGTCACCTGAAAGTAAACCTGCTCTCTCGGAAGGACCACCAGGTATTACACTGATAACTATCGCCGTATCATTAGGAATATTAAACTGTATCCCTATACCATCAAAATTACCCTCCAAAGATTCATCTGCCTCTTTAAGTTCTGCAGGAGGAAGATATACCGAATGAGGATCAAGATTTTCAAGAAGATACGGGATAAGAACTTCAGTCAAAGTGTCTCTGTCGATGGAATCGACATAATTTTTCTCGACTTCAGACAACACTAACAAAAGTTTATCCCATTTTCCGGCTTTTACCGATAACTCTCTGTTCCTGGCAGAATATGTATCCAGTATTGTGAATATCAGAAAAATTATTAAACAAAATATTATGATATATATTAAAGGATTATTCTTCATCCTCTCTTTGAAATTCTTGAAAAATGACATATTATTCAATATTAACAATTTCTATTCCTGCTCTTCTAAGAAGTTCTATTCCGTCTGAGACCCTGTAATCTTCCTTATAAACCAGCCTTACAATACCTGCTTGAATTATCAGTTTGGCGCACTCCAGACAAGGAGCCGTAGTTACATATAAAGTGGCTCCAAGGCTGCTATTGCCCGACCGGGCAACTTTAGTAATTGCATTTGCTTCCGCATGAAGCACATAGGGCTTTGTGTGCCCCTCATCGTCTTCACAAATATTTTCAAAACCGGAAGGAGTACCATTGTAACCATCAGAAATGATCATTCTGTCCTTAACCAGCAATGCTCCTACCTGCCTCCTCTTGCAATATGAATTCTTCGACCACACTTCAGCCATCTCCAGATAGCTTCTGTCAAACTGCTCCTGTTTGTCTTGCATAAAACTTACTCCTGAACTCTTTGATATAAAAATCTTTTTATACTTTTTTTCGGAGTTTTTTCGAATTCTTCCGAAAAGATTTTAATTTGTTGTATTTTACTGTATCCAGGGAGCTCTTCATTGAGTGAGATGCGATTTTCCTCCATTTTTCTTTCAAGGTCAACTTGTGAAAGCCCATCCTTTTCGGCCTGCTCAAAATCCGGATAAACAAGCAATGTCAACGAACCCTTTTCTTCAATCACCAAAGATTCTACAACATACTGCATATTGTTAAAAATACTTTCTATCTCTTCAGGATAAATGTTTTGACCATTAGGCCCTAAAATCACACTTTTTGATCTTCCCCTGATGTAAAGAAATCCATCGCTGTCAATCACCCCGATATCTCCGGTTCTAAGCCACCCATCCTTTAAAAGCACCTCATCAGTAGCTTTCTGGTTCTTATAATATCCAAGCATGACATTCATGCCCTTACAGAGAATCTCACCGGGAATATTCTGCGGATCCTCCGAATCAATCTTGATTTCCATCCTCGGAGCAGCTTTGCCACATGAATACAATCTATTTTTATCCCATGGTGCATAAGTGATAATTGGACCACATTCTGTCATCCCATAACCAACAGTAAACGGAAACCCAATTTTTTTGAAAAAAGCTTCAGCCTCTTTATTGAAAGCAGCACCTCCAATGATAACTTCCTGAAACTTTCCGCCAAAGGCTTTTACAAGCTCCTGCTGTATCTTCTTCCCAATTTTTTGATCCACTACCGGAAGCCGGAGAAGTACCCTCATCGCAGTTTTATGGATCAAAGGCTGAAGTTGTATTTTGTATATCTTCTCAATAATCAAAGGGACAGCTATTATTATGTCAGGCTTCACCTCTGCGAATGCATCCATAATTATCTTGGGACTTGGCAACTTTGTGAGAAAATAGACGTGAGCTCCAACAGACATCTCAAAAAGAAATTCAAACATCATTCCATACATATGAGCAACAGGAAGCATGGAAACCACATTAGATGTATTGTTTAATTCAGGATGCACTTCCCAGCCAAACATAATATTTGAAACTAGAGATCTATATGGAAGCATTACCCCTTTTGAAAAGCCTGTTGTGCCTGAAGTGTAATTTATCAAAGCAAGTTCATCAAGAGTATCCTGGTAATAATGAATATGCTCTGGCCTGAAATTCTTCGGATATTTTTTTCCAAACAATTCGTTTAAATGTTCCCTGGTATCATATATAAGTGGATCCCTGGCATAAAGCACAGAAAAATCGGATATTTGAATAATTGCTTCCAGTTCTGATATTTCTATACCATTCATCTGCTCCCAGACTTGCTCTCCAACAAAAAAAATCTTGGAATCGGAGTGACTTAATATATGCCTAATATTTCCCGGCTTGAATTCATGTAAAATAGGCACCGCTACTGCACCGTAAGTAAGCGCTGCAAGAAGAACTACTCCCCAGTTAGCCTGATTCTTTGAACAAATCGAAATCTTGTCGCCTTTCTTTAACCCACAAATTTCGAATACTATGTGCAACTTCTCTATTTTACGGGCAACATCTCTATAATACAATGTAATACCCTTGTAATCAGATAGAGAGGGGTTGTCCCAATTTTCTTTAAAACTTCTCTCAAAAATGAGATTTAATGATTGTTCCATATACTTCAAAAATATTAGGCAAATGTCTGAAGGCTGCACAGATGAGAATACAAGCCATCAAGCTTGATAAGTTCCTGATGTGTACCTCTCTCAACAATTTCACCCGATTTTAGAACGACTATTTCATCAGCAAACTGAATTGTGGAAAGTCTGTGTGCAATCACAACAGATGTTCTGTTCTCCATCAACTTGACTAAAGCCTCCTGTACAAGCCTTTCGCTCTCAGTATCCAATGCTGAGGTAGCTTCATCCAGGATAAGAATAGGAGGATTTTTCAGGACTGCTCTTGCAATAGCAAGCCTTTGCCTCTGTCCACCCGAAAGTTTAAGCCCTCTGTCTCCAATGTTAGTATAATATCCATTCTCCATCTGTGTAATAAATTCGTGTGCATTTGCAATTTTTGCGGCTTTAATTACATCTTCCTCATTTACGTTTTCCATCCCAAAGGATATGTTGTTAAAAACAGAGTCATTAAACAGAATGGCCTCCTGAGTTACAATTCCCATAAGGCCTATAAGATCCTTTGGTTCATAATCCCTTATATCCATGCCGTCAAGAGTTATTGAGCCAGAAGTAACATCATAAAAACGAGGAATCAAATCCGCCATTGTTGATTTGCCGGCACCAGAAGGACCTACAAGAGCAACCATTTTCCCCTTTTTAATTTCAAGATTAATATCTTTCAGAACAGGCTCAGAAGAGTATTTAAAACCCACGTTGTTAAAAACAATACTGTCCTTAAACTCTTTGATAGGAATAGGATTTTTAGCCTTTACTATTACAGGCTCAACATCAAGGATTGCAAAAATTCTCTCTCCTGAGACAACACCTCTTTGCAGACTTGCAAAAGCATTAGAAATTGATTTTGTAGGTTCCAGAACTTTCCAATAAAACCCAATATAAACTAAAAAAGCTGCAGCATCCATGCCGAGCCTTCCATCCAATTGAAGATAGCCGCCATATAAGAGAACAGAAGTAGCTACCGATACTCCTAAAAATTCGGAAAGCGGAGAAGCAAGTGTCTGTCTGTTAAAAGCCCTTTTACTTATCTTCCTGTGATTTGTATTTGTGATGTCAAAGCGTTTGTTTATATATCTCTGCGCATTAAAAGCTTTAATAATTCTTGCACCTGAAATAGCTTCCTCAAAATGGCTTATAATTCTTCCCATCAGTGATTGAGTAAGTACAGTACTTCTTCTAAGAGACCGCACAACTCTGGCAATCGCAAATGTTGTGATAGGCAAGGCTAAAAGAGTAAAAGCCGTCAATTGTGGAGACATATAAAAAAGTGCACCAAGGAAACCTAAAATCATTAACGGATCTCTGAAAATTATATGGAAAGTGTTTGCAATAGTATTTTGAACTTCTGTGACATCATTCGAAACGCTTGATAAGATATCCCCCTTTCTCTTCTCATGAAAATAGCCTATGTGAAGTTTTGAAATCTTAAGAAACAGGGCTTTACGAATATTGTACATCAGTTTGGTCTTCACACTTACGAGTATCCTTTGAGCAATATAGTTTGACAGGTTCGAGCAAAAAGACATAAGAAGCATGAAAATAGAAACAAACAGCAAGCCGTTCAATAAAGAAGATCTTCCAATTATCTTAGTGAGATAATACTGAAAAAGATTAGTAAAGTAGTCGACACTTATGGAGAATTCAGGCATAGTCAACTGCTGGACAATTGCATTAGGACTGAATATTATTCTTACAATTGGTGCAACGAGGGCAAAATTGAAAATTCCAAAAATCATGGAAAAAATAGAGATCAGCAAGTATGCCGGCCAATATCTTCCATATGGCTTAGCGAAGGATAGCAATCTAAAAAAAGTTTTCATCATCATTTATCTTCTTTTGTCTCTTCAAAATCCACATATTCACCGACATTTTTGTCGATTATTTTATTTTTACGCTGCTTCACGTTTGAAAACCCCGAATTTTCTTGTTGATTACCAAATTTGCCCAACTTCCTTTTAACCCACCAACCCAGCAGTAGTGGCAACACTCTCCCCACAATCCAGAAGAAAAGTATTATAAAAAGAAAAATAGTTAATAATGTTCCCATCTATAATTATAAGTCGCTTTTTTTCAATTTACTTAATTTGCCGCTTTCAAGATCCAATACTGCCTCCTTTCCCTTGCGAGTGCTAACTGCCACTTTTGTGCCATTCAGTACACGTATCTTGGAATCAGGAAGGAGAGTCCTATCACCTTTAAGATCTCCAACAGCTTCTCCGTTTTCCCGGTAAATCACAGTCTTAGTTCTGGTTCTCAAAACCCAGAACGTCTTACCATCCACAATCAACATTTCGGGAAAATCTTCAATAGTTTCATCTAAAATAATATCTTTCCAGCCCTCAACAGGATGACATTCTTTATCATACATCCTTAAAGTATTGCCAGGATGCAGAAGCATGATGTTAAACCCTTCTCCATCAGGCCTTTCGTAAACTTTCGGACCAAGAACAATGACTGAATCAACACTCTTTGGAAACCTCCCGACAAATCGACCTCTTTTATCAAGCAAATATAGTTTGTTTCCACTTGCAAACAGCATTTGGTAACTCTTATGTGAAAAATAATCTACCTCCTCCACAAATCCTCTCAGGGCTCCTTCAAACGGAATCGTCCAAATCCCTTTACCATCGGTATGTTTTAATCTCAATTTATAATCTGGTAACTGTTCAAGAATTAATTTTTCATTTTCATCTTTTGACAATGTAAAAGGTCCTGAAGGTATCCTGACCGTATCAGGTATATTCACGAGGTCTGTATCCGGTTCTCTTAGCTTGACCACTCTTTGAGAATTAAGATTCAAAGAAAATCCTGTTTTATTATCATAAGGAAAAAGTTTGAAAATTATAATCTGATAATTTTTTTCATGCAATTTTGCTGAAACTCTGGAACTGAAAGGTTCGCGAAAAATGTTTCCAACCGAATCAGGCATCACAGACACATTTGCAATGACCGTCAATGGTGCATACGATTTTGTCATGGCACTATAAGCCTCTCCCTGAGCAATAAAATCTTTCAAGGAATATCTTTCAAAATTGCCGGAAGCAAATCCCTGCAAAATATCCTCGTCTCCAATAAACTGCCAATGACCAGACTTTAAAACAAAATTTTCATTATTGTAAGAAAATGCCTTGCCAAACAATCTCTCAAGCGCCCCCTTATGCTCAAATAAAGTCACAGATCTCTCTTTCTCTGCTTGTTTACTCCTGATAAGAGTCACCCATCTGTAACTGCTCTTATATGGTAAAAGAGCAAGCACAAGCTCTTCAGGATTTTGTGACATAAACCACTGCTTCTCGTTTTCAAATAAAGACTGATCAATAACCTTGTATGAACGCTTATATTCATAAAACGAACTGAGAAGATTATTGAAGTCCTTAACAGATATTGATAGAGCACCTAATGTGTTATATGGCAAAATATTACTCAACTGAGAACTGCCTGCCTCGGCATATTGGAATATGGTTGCAAAATCACGTCTTCCTCCTGTATTATACATATCTCCAGATATGTATACATCATTGCCAATAATATCATATTTAAAAGAACACCACGAAGAGATTTTTGAAAAAAAATCAGCATATTTCCAGTAAGGATATTTAGTAAAGCTCGAAAAAATCTTCCCAACTTGCTGAATATTAAAAAAACACATGTGATCTCCATTGGGAGTAGATGCAGCTATTTCTTTGAAATTGGAATTATCCATAATGGAGGCACCACTTATAACGTGTCTAATTGAAGATTGAAGAATAATCAAAGAATTGCTGGCAACTATCATCCTTCCTTGTTTAAAGAACTTCATCCCACCCCCTGCAAATATATCTACACCATTATATGAACTCTCCTTAACGGCAGACATCTTCCTGAGAATGTTACCGGAATTTGAAGCAAAAGAAGAATCTGAATCAAAATAAAGAATAACCAATGGAGACATCTCATTTTTAGCAGAATAGTGTAATGAAACTGTCAGTTGTGATATCCCTCTGGAAACTGAAAGATTAATTAAATTGCCCATAGGCGACAAAGAAGGATATAAAGGAGGAAACATATGAGATGTATCTGACAGCAAATAGATCGCATTGCTAATACCGTTAAAATGCAAGACAGCAATTGCGTCGGTTGGAATAACAGAAACTGTACCTAACTCAAACCCGGGGACAAAAGTATTATTACCATCATCATTGTTATTAAAATGAAAAAAAACAACAGTAATAACAAGGGCAAGCAAAAAAAAGGCAACTGTAATATATATCTTATATATCTTTCTCATCAGGCTGCAAAGCTATTAAAAATTAAAAAGGTGACAAAAAGCAATAAATTATCCAAATCCTTACTTTTTTGCATTAATTTCGTATTAAATTAAAAAAAATAATAAAATTTCATCACATTTATGGAACAGTTTCTTAACTACAACATTAATCCGGTTGTTGCATATTTAAATAAAAATTCATCAGATTTTACTAAAAATGATATCATTAAATTTGTAACAGACAACGGAATAAGACTCATAAATTTCAGATATATAGCTGCTGATGGGAGATTAAAAACATTAAACCTTCCGGTAACAAATTATAAATACCTTGATACTATCCTTTCTTATGGAGAAAGAGTTGACGGTTCCAGCCTCTTTCCTTATATCGATGCAGAGTCGAGCGATCTTTATGTGATACCGAGATTTTCAACTGCATATTTAGATCCTTTCTCGACAATTCCAACACTGGGACTGCTTTGTTCTTACTTCAACAAAGACGGTATTCCTTTGGAAAGTTCTCCTGAGAACACTCTCCGCAAAGCTGCAAGATCCTTCAGCAAGAAAACAGGTTTCGATTTTGAAGCCATGGGAGAGCTGGAATTTTATATTGTTGGAGATGACAGTGGAAAATTTCCAATTGAAAATCAAAAGGGATATCATGAATCATCCCCTTTCACAAAATTTGAGCAATTTAGATGTGAAGCAGTAAATGCAATAGCACAATCAGGAGGAGAGATAAAATATGCTCATTCAGAAGTTGGAAATTTCACGATGGATGGGAAAATTTATGAACAAAATGAAATCGAATTTCTTGTATCACCGGTTGAAAAAGCAGCAGATCAACTCGTAATGGCCAAATGGATTATTCGCAATCTTGCCTTTAAATATGGGATAGATGTAACTTTTGCACCAAAAATAACTACAGGCAAGGCCGGAAGCGGTCTTCACTTTCATACAAGAATAGTAAAAGACGGCCAATCACTGATGATAAAAGAAGGAGGACTTTCAGAAGAAGCAAAAAAAAGTATTGCAGGATTTATGAAATGCGCCTCATCTCTTACAGCATTTGGAAATACCAATCCTATGTCATATTTCAGACTCGTGCCTCATCAGGAGGCTCCTACAAGTATATGTTGGGGCGACAGAAACAGATCTGTACTGGTCAGAGTTCCTCTGGGATGGACCGGGAAAAACGATATGATGAATATTGCGAATCCTAAAGAGGATAAAAATAATGAAGCCATTTTAGACAAACAAACTGTTGAAATGCGGTCACCAGACGGATCAGCTGACATTTACCAAATGTTGGCAGGTCTTACAGTAGCTGCCCGAACAGGGTTCGAAATGGAAGATGCTCTTGAAGTGGCACAAAAGACATATGTTGACGTAAACATTCACAGCAAAGAACACGCTAAAAAATTGAATTCTCTTCAACAACTTCCTTCATCATGTGTTCAATCGGCCAGTGAACTTGATAAAATGAGAGACATTTATCGAAAAGACGGAGTTTTCAACGATGTTCTGCTTAATGGAGTTATAGAACGCCTAAAATCATTTAATGATGAAAATCTGAGATCTGAAGCAGAAAAAAATCCCAAATTTCTATCGGAACTGGTTAAAAAATACTATTACTGTGGTTAGTTGCCCACTTCTGAGATAAACTTTATTCTCACCAGACGTATCTCTTCCTCGGTATAATTTTTCCCAAGCTCATCCACAGCCTCTTTAAGAGAGTCTGTGGACGCTTCTGTTTTGAAATACTCGTATATATCATCAACTTTGTCATCATCCACAGTCTGACGTATATAATAATCAATATTGAGTTTTGTGCCTGAGTTGACTATTGATTCTATTTCTTCCAACAGTTCATTCATTTCTAAATCCTTGGCCTCAGCGATGTCTTCAAATGACAGTTTTCTGTCAATGCTTGTAATTATGAAAACCTTGTTCAAAGATTTATTGGCCACACTTTTCACAACTAAATCCAACGGCCTGTCGATCTCATTTTCTACAACATACTTTGAAATAAGATCAATGAATTCCTTCCCGTACTTTTTTGCCTTACCCTCACCTACTCCCTGACAGTTCTTAAGCTCGTCAAGAGTAACAGGATACTGAATAGACATATCTTCAAGTGAAGGATCATTAAAAATGACAAAAGGTGGAAGATTAAGTCTTTTTGCCATTGACAGCCTCAAGTCCTTCAACATTGCCAGCAAAGTGGCATCTCCCCCTCCTCCTCCTTTTCTCATTTCTGCAGTGGCTATCTCCTCCTCTTCATCAGTTTCCATAAACTCCCTGTCTTCTGTAAGCATTATAGAAGTAGGATTCTCTAAAAATTTTATACCTTTATCAGTACAGAACAAAAGTCCATATCTCTCAATATCCTTGTCGATTAAATGATGAATAAGAGCCTGCCTGATGACAGCCATCCAATACCTGACACCCTTGGAACTGCCAATGCCAAACAGTTCGTGATGGTGATGATTGTAGGATTTAATTATTGAATTACTTACTCCGGCAAGAATGTTGGCAATATGTTCAGCCTTAAACTGCTCCTTCATACTTGAAATCAGATCGAGCACGAGCAAAATATCCTCCTTACCATCAAATTGTTTCTTGGGATATAGACAATTGTCACATGATCCACAATTATCATGATCATAATCTTCACCAAAATAGTTGAGCAAAACTTTACGGCGGCAAAGATTGGATTCAGCATAAGAGACTGTTTCCATCAATAATTGTTTACCAATCTCCTGTTCTGATATTGGTTTCCCCTGCATGAATTTCTCCAGCTTCTGAATGTCCTTATAAGAATAAAATGCCACACACTGCCCTTCACCACCATCCCTTCCTGCACGTCCTGTCTCCTGATAATACCCTTCAAGACTTTTTGGTATGTCATAGTGAATCACAAACCTCACATCAGGTTTGTCAATTCCCATTCCAAAAGCAATGGTTGCAACAATCACATCTGCTTCCTCCATAAGGAATTTGTCCTGATTGGAAGCTCTCGTAGCAGCGTCAAGACCTGCATGATATGGCAGAGCTCTTATCCCGTTGACCACTAAAAGTTCTGCGACGTCTTCGACCTTTTTCCTGCTAAGACAGTAAATAATACCAGATTTACCCGGATTGGATTTTATAAACTTGATAATCTCCCTGTCAACATTCACCTTAGGCCTAATCTCATAATAGAGGTTAGGTCTGTTAAAAGAAGATTTAAAAACCCTGGCATCCAGCATATCCAGATTCTTCTGAATATCATGCTGGACTTTAGGAGTTGCAGTCGCAGTAAGAGCAATTATAGGAGCAATCCCTATATCTGTGGCAATTTGATGAATCTTTCTATATTCCGGACGAAAATCGTGGCCCCATTCAGAAATACAGTGAGCCTCATCAACAGCATAAAATGAAATTTCAATCTGCTTGAGAAGTTGAATGTTCTCCTCTTTTGTAAGAGATTCCGGAGCAACATAAAGTAATTTGGTATTTCCCGCAAGAAGGTCATCCTTTACCTCCTGAAGTTGCGACTTGGTGAGAGAAGAATTTAAGAAATGGGCAACACCTTCTCTCTCTTCCACAAAACCTCTAATAGCATCTACCTGGTTTTTCATAAGAGCAATAAGCGGAGATATAATAACTGCAGTCCCATCCATCAGTAAAGCCGGAAGCTGATAACACAGGGACTTGCCTCCGCCCGTAGGCATCAATACAAATGCATCGCCTCCATTAATAAGATGCATAATAATATCCTCCTGCTGCCCTTTGAAAGAGTCAAACCCGAAAAATCTCTTCAACTGTTCATGCAAAAATTCAGAAGTAATTTGCATATAATAAAATAAGGAATAATTGTCTAAAAAAAGAACAAAATAAGTTACCTTTGCAATACTAAGTTATCCATTAGTTTTTTTATCTCAAAATTTTTATGACCATTTCAAAAGAAGAACTTGCACAAATTGCACAGGAAGTAATTAATAAGGAGGCAACTGCAATCTCACGTCTTGCAGGTTTTATTGACAACAAGTTCATAGATATACTAAATTTGATATTCGACAGTAAGGGAAGATTGATAGTTACCGGCATAGGCAAAAGTGCCATAATTGCCAATAAAGTTGTGGCAACGCTCAATTCAACAGGTACTCCTGCCATATTTATGCACGCAGCAGATGCTATTCACGGAGATCTCGGCATTATCCAAAAAGATGATATAGTTCTTTGCCTATCAAAAAGCGGTAATACTGCCGAAATCAAGGTTCTGGTACCATGGATTAAGAAAATGGGCAACAAGATAATAGGCATGGTATCTGACACCAATTCATTTCTAGCAAAAAATTCAGATTATCTTATCAGAGCGACAGTCGATTCTGAAGCCTGCCCAAACAATCTTGCTCCTACATCAAGCACTACTGCTCAGTTAGTAATGGGGGATGTCCTTGCTGTTTGTCTACTCAAAATGAGAGGATTTTCACAGGAAGACTTCGCAAGAGTCCACCCGGGAGGTTCACTGGGGAAAAAACTCTATACAAGAGTATCGGACTTAATAGACAGATCGGTAAAACCAATGGTAAGAGAAGACGATTCTATCCAGAATACAATATTAAATATCTCGGCCAACAGACTTGGAGCCACAGTGGTATTGCATGAAAACGGAGAGATCGCAGGTATTATTACAGACGGAGATGTAAGAAGAATGGTTGAAAAAGGAATCGATATACAGACACTCCGAGCCAGTGATATAATGTCTCACAATCCTAAAAAAATTGATGCAGAAGAATTGGCTGTAAAAGCTTTCAACATGATGGAGCAGAACAAAATTACCTCTCTGGTTGTTATTGAAAAAGGAAAATATATAGGACTTGTACATATTCACGACATACTCAGAGAGGGAATAGTATGACAGAATTCAATCCTAATGACGTAGGAATAGCTAATGGCAATTTTTTTGCGCTACCTTTCAAACCTGAACAATCTGAGATTGTTCTAATCTCTGTTCCATGGGATGTAACCACATCTTATCGTTCCGGCACCAGCAACGGACCAAAAGCAATAATGGATGCATCACTACAGGTAGATCTGTTTGATAATCACGTTAAACGTGCATGGGAAACTAAAATTGGTACAATACCCGAAGATTATTCAATAAGACAAGAAAATAAAAAAATACGCAAAATAGCAGAAAAGGTTATTGAGCATCTTGCCAAAGGAGAATCTTTGCAATCAGTTCAGGGTGATGTGGATACTGTCAACACTGCATCAGCTGCTCTTAACAGCAACATTTACAGAATTAGTAAAGATTATCTCTCTAAAGGATTGACTGTAGGTATTGTCGGTGGAGAACACAGCGTGCCTTTTGGATATTTCACAGCACTTTCGGAAATATATGAAGATTTTGGCATACTTCAGATAGATGCTCATGCAGATCTTAGAAAAGCATACGAAGGATTTAAATATTCACACGCCTCTATAATGTATAATGCTCTGAATGAAATACCCCAAATTTCTCAACTTACTCAAGTAGGCATCAGGGATTATTGTCAGGAAGAAGCCTATTTCATAAATAGAGACCCACGTATCAGAAGCTTCACTGATTATGAACTCCGCACTAATATTTTTGAAGGTAAAGTCTGGAAAAGACAGTGTGAAGAAATTATTTCTTCTCTTCCCCAAAACGTATACATAAGTTTTGACATTGATGGCCTTTCTCCTGACAATTGCCCCAATACGGGCACCCCTGTGCCGGGCGGGCTGAGCTTCATGGAGGCGGATTTTCTGCTTTACATGCTTGCAACATCCAACAAAAAAATCATCGGTTTTGATTTATGTGAAATTGCCCCATCATCCGACAACGAGTGGGATGCCAATGTCGGAGCAAGATTGCTTTATAAATTGTGTATTTATTCAAAACATAATTCTAAAAGACAATTAGATCAATGAGCCAGCAAACGACTCCTATTTCTAAGATCAAACGTCCTTCCACAAAGTCTGCATTTAGATCTTTTCTAAACAATCAGTACAGTGGAGGAATAGTATTGCTGGTTTTTGCATCTATTTCGATTATCGCAGCCAATTTTGAACCATTAAATTTTTTAACTAAGCTGTGGGACAAAGAAATAGGCTTTTCTTTTGGCAGCTTTGAGCTTAAGATGTCTCTCCTGCACTGGGTCAACGATGGTTTAATGGTTCTCTTTTTCTTTTCGGTCGGTCTTGAGATAAAACGTGAGCTTGTTATAGGAGAGCTTTCGTCAATTAAACATGCATCTCTCCCAATTGTCGCAGCATTAGGAGGAATGATATTCCCCGCCTTAATTTATTTGGCATTCAATTATAATACTCCTACCCAAAATGGCTGGGGAATACCAATGGCTACCGATATTGCTTTTGCAATAGGAATTATCTCATTAATGAATAAAAGAGTTCCACTTTCATTGAAAGTTTTTCTCACAGCTTTGGCCATTGTCGACGACTTAGGCGCAATTGTCGTAATAGCGATCTTTTATCCAACGCATAGCATGAACCTGACAATGCTTCTATGGGCATCTGCCATAATGATAATCCTGATAGCCATGAACAGAAAAAATGTTCAAAACGCTGTTTTTTATATTCTTCCCGGATTATTGCTTTGGCTTTTCATATTAAAATCGGGAATACATTCAACTATTGCCGGAGTACTTATAGCTATGACTATCCCGGTAAAAATGAAAGAAAATAACTTAACGAAGAACAAAGTTCCTCTTTTAAACAAAATGGAGCATTTCATTACTCCAATAGTTACATTTATAATAGTACCTGTGTTTGCCCTTGCAAATGCAGGAGTTAAATTATCAATAGACTTAGGTGGACCTGTTCAGAATATCTCAAAGGGTATTTTTTTTGGCCTGGTTTTTGGTAAACCAATTGGAATATTCCTTTCATCCTATGTTGCCTGTAAAATGGGTTTAGCCGATTTACCAACAAATTCCAACTGGAAAATGTTATTTTCAGTAGGAATAATTGCTGGAATTGGATTTACAATGTCTATCTTTATCGATAATTTAGCATTTGAAGATCCTAACACAGTTGCTGCAGGTAAAAGAGCTGTTTTGCTTTCCTCACTGACGGCTGCCATAATTGGATCCTTAATTATATATGCTTCAACTAAAAACAATAGAAACAAACAAACCAAATAAACAAAAAAATGAAAACAATTAAATTTATTTCTGTAATCTTAATTGCACTCCTTGTGTCAACTTCCTGCGGTAAAAAGGAAAGCGGGAGCACAAAGAGTAATTATGGCATTTCTCAATCAGCTATCGATTCAGCAAGTTATGCAGTAGGTGTCTCTTTGGGCTCAATGATCAAACAGTCCAATTTTGGTGAGCTGAACATGAAAGAAGTTTCCAAGGCAATGAAGGCCGTTATTGACGGAGACAGCCTCAAAATTAGCATGATGAAAGCTAATGAAGTTATTCAGACATTCTTGATGAAGAGACAGGAAGCTATTGGTGCAGAAAATAAAACCAAAGGTGAAGAATTTTTAAAAGCCAATGCAACTAAAGACAGTGTTGTAACAACAGCGTCTGGTTTGCAATACATTATTATCAACCCAGGCTCTCCACTTAAACCTGCAGAAACAGACACAGTTCAGGTTCATTATGTGGGAACTTTGATTGACGGTACAGAATTTGATTCTTCATACAAGAGAGGAGAGCCTGCAAGATTCCCGCTTAATGGAGTGATAAAAGGCTGGGTAGAAGGCGTTCAACTCATCGGTGAAGGTGGCAAAATAAAACTCTTTATCCCATCTGAACTTGCATACGGCGCTCAGCAAGCCGGCCCGCAAATTGGTCCAAACTCAACACTTATCTTTACTATTGACCTGCTGAAGGTTAGTCCAGACAAATCTGCTGCTGAGACAAAAGTTGTTAAATAAATAAGTGTGGTTATGGCTATTGAAATCACAGGTAAACTGATAAAAAAACTCCCTCTTCAATCCGGATCTACTCCTCGTGGAGAATGGAAAAAACAGGAATTTATCATCGAAACACAGGAAAATTATCCGAAAAAGATCTGTATGAGTGTGTGGGGAGATGATGGAGTATCAGACTTTGAACGCCATTCAGAAGGAGATCTTCTCAAACTTTCAGTTAACATTGAGTCAAGAGAATATAACCAAAGATGGTACACCGATGTCCGCGCATGGAGAATTGAGAAATTATCAGGCGAAAACGCTGACAATAGCCCTCATTACAATTCTCAACCTGAACATCAGAAATCATCTCAAGTCTCTAACAGTGAAAATTATGATTCCGACTCAGAGATAGATGATCTTCCTTTCTAATTAACAATCATCCTATAACGACAAATGGAGCTGAACAAAAGAATGTTTTTTTGAGACAGCTCCATTTGTTTTTATCTTGAGCGACGCTTTACGGATTCAGGAGGTATAAGGCCCTCGCGTCGCCACCAAGTTATCTGCCTTTTGGCATAACGTCTTGTATTACGTTTAATCAGCCAGACCGCTTCATCAAGAGAAACCTTACCATCAATATAATCGAACAATTCAGAATAGCCGACAGTCTTTAAGGCCGTCCGTTCCCGAAACTTATACAACCCGGTTACCTCTTCAAGCAAACCGGTTTCCATCATCTTATCTACTCTCAGGTTTATTCTTTCATACAACTCTTCTCTCGGCCTGTTAACAACTATCTTTTCTATTTCAAAATTTCTCTTCTTTTGAGTATAACTTTTGAAGGATGAGAATTTCTTTCCGGTCATCAAAGTAACCTCCAATGCCCGTATTACCCTCTGAGGATTTGTAATATCTATTGAATCGTAGCTCTCTCTGTCCAACAATCTCAATTCTGCTCTAATAGAATCAAGCCCCTCACTTTTCAATCGAGACATTAAGGTCATTCGTAACTCAGGATCGCTTTTTGGAAAATCATCCATGCCTTTGCATATGGCATCAACATAAAGGCCGCTACCGCCAACCATAACCAGATTGTCGTGATTCTCAAACAATGTTTCAATAAGAGGTATTGCCTCGATCTCATATTGCCCGGCAGTATAATCATCATGAATAGAATGTGAAAAAATAAAATAGTGTTTAACAAGAGATAATTGTTCAGGATTAGGAGGCGCAGTTCCAATCTTCATTTCTCTGTAAATCTGGCGGGAATCACAAGAAATAACAGGGGAACCAAACTTAAGAGCTAGTGAAATTGCATAATCAGTTTTGCCGGCAGCAGTTGGTCCGACTATGATAGTCAACTTCTTTCTAATCATCAGTATCTTCCAAGCCTCCTAAAAGAGCTTCAGAGTCAGAATCGCCCATTTCAATCATCTGCTCAAAGTCATCATAATTGTCGGAAAACTGATCAGGATTTTTTCCTCTTTCTGCCACAAGTCTGGGATAAGACCGTTTCAGGGATTCTTCTTCAGTTGATAGAAAATCCAGGTCTATAGCCTTGTCTTTATAGATATCATAGACATACTGAAGTTTTATCTCACCTTTATTCACAACTTTTTCTACTGATATAGAATCCATAGCGCCATCTCCAAGATCAAAAAGACCATATTCACTTTTTACCTTACCTTCGCTATTCAATCCTCTGAAAACCACCATTTGGTCAGGAGCAAAACCCAAATCATTCTGCAAAAACAGATGTAAGGAATATAAAGAAGTATTGCCTTTAATCTCATACTCCCTCATGAAAATCTTGTTTCCTGCAATTGACGCTTTGAACCTGTAAACCATAACATGAAGATTCTTTATGCAAAGTTAAACAAATTGAAGTAAAAATTCCAAAGAATTTATATTGTCTGCATACTGTTCTATATCAGGTAATTGAGCCTGTCCAAATAAAACATTACTATCATAATTCACCACACATTGAAGCCTATTTCTGTTCGTTAGAACAAACTCCTTTATTTCATCCAATTTGTCATATTCAAAGAGATTGACTACTCCCATAGAGGGAGGTAAAGTTCCTCCTCTTGCAAGAATATAAAAATTACCATCAACAATGTTTTTAGACTCTAAAGTCATAACAGCCTTTTGATATCTATAAGCGGCCAAATAATCATCCGACGCCAGTTCTGACCTCATTGTTGCAAATGCTTCTGACAAAAGAGTCAAATCATATCCACAAGGCACAAACAGAGAGCTTACACTTCTACACCCAAGACCATAATATAAAAAAACGTCCTTTGCCAGAGCCTCAAGTGCAAAATAGTCTTCATCTCCATTCAGAACTGCAATGCTGAATCGACTCCCCCTGATAATTTTTTTGGATAAAGGATATTTATTCTCAAAAAAAGAAGCAGTGTTATCTGAACCTGATACAATTAAAATATCTGCACATGAAGGTAAAGAGTCAATAATCTCCACCCTGTCACTCCAATAATCATCTATTTCACAGAGTACTCCAAGAATATATGGAAACAAGTAAGAATCTTTGGAAGAGAGTTTTATTTTCGCTTTGAACCCTGCTGCAAGAATGGTCATAAAATCGTGAAATCCGACAAGAGGGATGTTACCTGCCATAATCGCCAATACTTCTCCTTGTCGTTCATCTATTCTGTCAGAGTATTGTAAAAGCCATTTTTCAAGTTTGGATTTCTCAAGAAAACAATCACAAATAGAAGTAAGGGCAATATACTGCATATTAAAAGTAAAAAAAGAATTACTCATAAAAGAGTTTCTCAATGCAGCTTCAAATTTTCTATCAACGAACAACCCGCTCAGAGTTGCTTTTAATCTATCACCCAGAGCAGAAAAATCATCAATAAAAACTTTACTATACATTTGGCAAATTTAGCAAAAGGGGCTACTTTTACAAAACGCAAAGTTTGTTCAAATGGAGCAAATTAAGATCATGGATACATTCAAGTCAATATCCAAGCCTGCTACAGGTATTTATAAAGAACTTGGCAGTAAATTTCTCTCATTCGCATACCCTGTGAGTTCTGAAGAAGAGATTAAAAACATACTGGCATGCTTGAGAAAGACATATTTTGATGCCAAACACCATTGTTACGCATACAGACTTGGCAAAAATGGAGAAAACTGGAGAGCCAGTGATGACGGTGAACCATCTTCAACAGGTGGAAAGCCTATCCTTGGGCAATTGCTCTCAAACGAATTGAGCGACATCCTTATTGTAGTAGTGAGATATTTTGGAGGCACAAAATTAGGACTGCCCGGACTGATGAGAGCTTACAGAAATGCAGCAGCTGATGCTGTTTCCAACAGTGAGATAATAACAAAAACAGTTTTCAGACAACTGGTTGTGCACTATGATTACTTACTCACACACGAGATCATGCAATCGATTAAGGAGAGCGAAGCAGAAATCGTAGACCAATGCATTGATCAAAACAGCATCATTAGACTCAAAATCAAAGAAGATGCATTTGATTCTTTCTGCAACAAACTTTCATCATCTGGTGCGACTTTTCAAATATGCGACTAATCTTTTAACACAAAACAAATATAATTATATGCCACAACACCTTATATCCATCCACGATTTCTCCAAAGAGGACATCCTGGATGTTCTCCGGATGGCTGCAGATTTTGAAAAACAACCATCACAGCCTATTTTCCACGATAAGGTAATTGCAAGTATCTTTTTTGAACCATCTACCAGAACGAGACTAAGTTTTGAGACAGCAGCCAACAGGCTTGGTGCAAGGGTAATCGGTTTTTCAGATGCAGGCAATACAAGTGTGTCAAAAGGAGAAACTCTTAAAGACACAATAATGATGGTCTCTAATTATGCAGATCTTATAATTATGAGACATCCGCTCGAAGGCAGCGCAAGATATGCATCTGAAGTTTCTACCGTCCCTGTTATAAATGCAGGAGACGGAGCCAATCAACATCCATCGCAAACATTACTGGATCTTTACTCTATTCGAAAAACACAAGGAACACTTTCAAACCTCAAAATTGATGTGGTCGGAGATCTTAAATACGGAAGGACAGTCCATTCCCTGCTACAAGCCATGTCACATTTCTCTCCTACATTTATCTTTACTGCACCTGAAGAACTTAAACTTCCCGATGAATACAAATTATTTTTAAAAAATAAAGGTATTCCCTACTGTGAGACAAATGAATTGACTTACGGTTTTAGTGATGCTGATATTATTTACATGACAAGAGTACAGAGAGAACGATTTACTGATCCGATAGAATATGAAAGAGTTAAAAACGTTTACAGTCTAAATCTTTCCATGCTCGAAAATACCAAACCAAACATGAAAATTCTTCACCCACTTCCAAGAGTAAACGAAATTGCATATGATGTAGATAACAGCAACCACGCCTATTATTTTGAACAAGCCAAAAACGGCGTATATACCAGAATGGCCATTATAGCTAAACTATTAGGAGAAAAATAATTTCAAACAATGGAAAAACATCTAAAAGTAAGCGCGATAAAGGAAGGAACTGTATTAGATCATATTCCCCCTGACCAGCTATTCAATGTAATTGACATATTGGGGCTTGCTCACAGCGCAAACCAAATGACATTTGGAACAAATCTCGACAGTAAGCTGCTTGGGAAAAAAGCAATAATAAAAATAGCCGATCGCTTCTTCAAAGACGACGATATCAACAAAATAGCGCTCATTGCTCCTCAAGCCAAGATAAACATCATACACGACTTCGAAGTCGTAGAAAAAAAAGAGCTTTCTATACCTGCTACTATTAAGGGAATAGTTAAATGCATGAATCCTGTATGCATAACCAATCATCAACCTGTAGAAACCCTCTTTACAACGATAAAGGAAAACGGGGAGCTGAAACTTCTCTGTCATTACTGTGAGAAAGCAACAAACGAAAAAAACATCAAAATCATAAGTAACGATTAATATTTTGCTTACAAATTGTCATTTTTTGCCTATCTTTGAAACACATTAAAAATTAAATGTTGAATTAATATATATTATATCATGAAAGTCGCTCACAACTTTAATGCAGGCCCTTGTGTCCTGCCAAAACCAGCCATCAAGGCTGCAATTGAAGCCCTTAATGACTATAAGGGTACCGGCATGTCAGTTATCGAAGTATCACACCGTTCAAAAGAGTGGGAAGCAACTATGGAAGAGTGTCGTGCACTATGGAAAGAGCTACTTAACATTCCTGAAGGGTATCATGTATTGTTCCTTGGAGGAGGTGCAAGTCTTCAATTCCTGTATGTTGCTATGAACCTGCTGGAAAATAAAGCCGGTTATCTCGAAACAGGTGTCTGGGCCAAGAAAGCTCTAAAAGAGGCTCAGGGCATAGGCAATGCTTTCGCAGTTGCCTCATCTTCAGATAAAAACTTTAGTTATATACCTAAAGGATATGAGATTCCTAAAGATTTGGACTATTTCCACATTACCACAAACAACACTATTTACGGTACTGAAATTCACGAAGACATAGACTGCCCTGTCAATCTTGTTGCTGACATGTCATCTGACATTATGAGCCGTCCAGTTGATGTAAGCAAGTATGCACTTATTTATGGAGGAGCACAGAAGAATGTTGGTCCTGCCGGCGTTGCATTCGTAATAGTCAGAGAAGATATTTTAGGTAAAGTATCTCGCTACCTGCCTACAATGCTCGATTACAGAACTCACATCAAGGAACAGTCAATGTTCAATACTCCACCGGTGTTCTCGATTTTTGTTATGACAGAGACTCTAAAATGGCTAAAGGAGTTGGGCGGTCTCCAGGCAATATACAGGCAAAATAAAGAAAAGGCAACTCTTCTGTACAATGAAATAGATCGTAACAAAATGTTTGTTGGTACTGCAGCTAAGGAAGACAGATCATTAATGAACGTCTGCTTTGTGATGGCAGAAGGCTATAAAGACAAGGAAGAAGCTTTCATGGCATTTGCAAAAGAGAGAGGAATGGTCGGTATCAAGGGACACCGTTCTGTAGGAGGCTTCCGCGCTTCAATTTACAATGCATGCCCTGTTGAAAGCGTTAAGGCACTGATATCATGTATGCAGGAATTTGAAAAATTAAACAGTTAAGATTATGAAAGTACTAGTTGCTACAGAAAAACCATTTGCTAAAGTAGCCGTTGACGGAATAAGGAAAATTGTGGAAGGTGCAGGTTATACTTTAGCACTACTCGAAAAATATACCTCGAATGATGAATTCTACGCAGCAGTAGCAGACGCAGATGCATTGATTGTTCGCTCTGACAAGGTTACAAAAGAAGTCATTAACGCTGCAAAGAAGTTGAAAATCGTAGTACGTGCAGGCGCCGGATACGACAATCTCGATCTTGCTGCCTGCAGCGAAAAAGGCATAGTTGCCATGAACACCCCAGGGCAGAATTCTAATGCTGTTGCAGAGCTTGCAATAGGATTAATGATCTACATGTCAAGAAACTGCTTCACTCCGGGCACAGGTGTTGAACTAAAGGGAAAGACTCTTGGTATTCAGGCTTTTGGCAATGTAGGACGACTTGTCGCCGAATTGGGAAAGGGATTTGGCATGAATGTCATAGCATTTGATCCATATGTAAATGCTGAATTAATTAAAAGCTCAGGTGTTACTCCAGTTAATAATCTCGATGAACTTTACTCACATTCAAACTATCTTTCAATTCATATACCTGCCACTGATCAAACTAAAAAATCAATCGGCTACGACCTTATTAATAAAATGCCTAAGGGAGCCGTTTTAGTAAACACAGCCCGAAAAGAGGTGATTAATGAAGATGAACTCATTAAAGTTTTCGAAGAGAGAAGCGATCTTAAATATGTAACTGATGTTGCTGCAGACAGCCAGGCAATTCTCAACGAAAAGTTTGGTATAAGAGTCTTTGCTACTCCTAAAAAAATGGGAGCAGAAACTGCAGAAGCAAACATCAATGCCGGACTTGCTGCTGCAAACCAGATAATAAGATTTTTCACTGCGGGAGACAGAACATTTCAACTTAACAAATAGAGTAAAACAGTAAAGATAATATGGTAAAAGTAAAACCTTTTGCGGCTATACGTCCTCCAAAAAAGATTGCACACGAGGTATCATCGCCACCTTATGATGTCCTTAGCTCCGAAGAGGCAAAATCACTGGCAGGGGAGAAATCTCTGTTACACATTATTAAGCCTGAAATTGATTTTGACCCTATAATTGATGAACATTCACAAAAAGCCTATGACAAGGCCGTTGAAAATTTCAAATTGTGGCAGCAGAAAGGATGGCTGGTTCAGGACAAAAAAGAGATGTATTATGTTTACGCTCAAACTATGGGAGAAAGGACTCAGTACGGGCTTGTTGTTGGAGCCAATGTTGATGACTACCTCACAGGAAAGATCAAAAAGCATGAACTCACCAGAAAGGATAAAGAAGAAGACAGAATGATTCATGTTCGCATTCAGAACGCCAATCTTGAACCAGTTTTCTTTGCATATCCAGACAATGACGAGATTAATAAAATTGTATCTGAAATTGTCAGAAGTACACCTGAATACGATTTCATTGCAGAAGATGGTTTTGGACATAAATTTTGGCTAATAGAAGACAATACAACTATCAAAAAAATAACTGACATATTCTCAGACATACCTGCATTTTACGTTGCCGACGGACATCACAGAACGGCTGCGGCTGCACTCGTTGGGGAGGAAAAGAGAAGAAACAATCCACACCACACAGGAGCTGAAGAATATAATTATTTCCTCGCCGTCGTCTTTCCGGAAAGTCATCTTAAGATAATGGACTACAATCGAGTAGTTAAAGATCTGAACGGTATGACGCCTTCCGAGTTTGTTGAAAAACTTAAAAATGATTTCACTGTTGAGAAAAAAGGGAGTGAAATTTATAGACCCGAGACGCTTCACAATTTTTCCATGTATATTGATGGTTGCTGGTATTCACTCGCAGCAAAACCAGGAAGATATGATGAGAATGATCCTGTCGGAGTGCTCGATGTCACAATAATTTCAAACCTCGTGTTTGACAAGTTACTTGATATCAAGGATCTCAGGACATCCAAGAGGATAGATTTTGTAGGAGGTATCCGTGGTTTGGAAGAATTGAAAAGACGCGTTGACTCGGGTGATATGGTTGCCGCATTTGCTCTCTATCCGGTATCAATGAGACAGTTGATAAACATTGCCGACAGCGGAAATATCATGCCTCCAAAAACTACCTGGTTTGAACCAAAGCTAAGAAGCGGACTTGCTATCCACAAGCTTGACTGATCTGTTTAAAAAGACAAGTAGAAGGCCAATCGAAGCAAATGCCAAGGCCATAGCCATTAAATAAGGGACTACCAAAACACCCAACTTGCTTATGTCAAAAAAGGGATAAAGGTAGTCCCCTTTTATAATTGCAAGTCCAAGACCCCATAACATAAAAAGAAACGGATAGATCATCCATGTCCATATGTCATTATACTTCAACTTTCTATCCTCAAAAAACAACCAGTATAAAAACATTAGTGGAGGGACAATATAATGTAGCAGAATTGAAGCTGTTTTCTGCAGGCCCACTGCATGCGATGTGGGTGCAAGAATTATCAAGTAAGTTATACCAGTCAAAAAAATATAAGAAGTAATTGGAGAAAGTAATTTCTTAAAATCGGGCTTATCTGTCACGAATCTAAAGTCACAAAGTGCCAGAAATGAAAAAACAAAGACAAAAAAATTGGACTGAAGAGTAAAGTACTTGAAAATCGAGATGCTGGCGACTATACCCCCTTTTAAAAAATTTGCATAAACGTCTATTAAAATACCTGATAAAGAAAGGAGGGAAATAATGGCAAGAACAGGCTTCTTTAATTTTACACTTTTCATCTCTTCATCCACTCATAGGTAGTATAATGATCGCCATTCATGCCAAGAGAGGTATAAACCTTTTGTGCATTCAGATTTCTCTTATCCACATAAAGTCTTATTCCAACTACATCCTCAGTCTTCTCGACTAAATCTAAAATATAGCTATAAAGCTTTTTGAAGACACCTTTTCCACGGAATTCCGGCTTAGTATATACAGATTGAATCCACCAAACCCAACTATTTCTCCAGTCACTCCATTCAAGTGTGATCATCAGCATTGCGGCAATAACACCATCAATCTCAGCAATATAATATTTTGCACCTATATCTTTGGTCAATACTGCTTCTACCCCATTTGAAAGGACATGTCTGTCGAGCTTTAATCCCTCTGACTCAAGAGCCATGGCCATCTGAAAATCAACAATCACCAAATGATCATTAATCGTTGCTTCTCTAATAATTACTTCCATAAACATCAAATTATTTTAATTAGTAGTAAATTTCGTTTGCAAATAAATTGGACTCCCTGAACTGTCAATCCCCTCAACGGTAATCACAAAAGTCCCGGAATAGTCAGGCACATGAAATTCAAAACCCAAAGACTCATTAGGTAAAAGTCTTATATTTGGTTCCCAAAAAATTGTAGTTCTATAATCAGGCATATTTTCCCAACTTTTAAAATTAGAATCAATCAATCGACACGGAAGAGTGGCACCATTAAACGCCAGTATCCTTGCATTTACAGGCAGACTGTAATTTGGGAAATCTCCTTTGTAGGTCTTAAAAAACACAATACCAGTAAAATCAGCATCTCCCAAACTATAAGTGCCCCCATAAATGTCGATTTTCTTCACCTTTAAAGGATCATAGTCGTGAATCACATTATGGTTAAAAACGGGGACACCATCTACTACAGTAAGAGAATTATCTCTTGAAAACGACAACTCTCTGAAACTGCTTTCCCATCTTACTTGCAAAAAATAATTCTTATCTATTCGTCTAAATCTCAACTCAGGAATAAATTCAATCATGACCTCCTCCATTACAGGGAATCTGGTATAATTATCAAGTAGATAACTTATGCAGTTTCCTGAAAATAGCGGATTGTGAAAAGGTATTTCTTTTGTGAACAGAGAATCTACTCCATATCTCTTACCTAATTGCATACTTATGCCTCTTTTCAGTAAATCTTCACTGTAAATTGGCTTAAGAACTAATGACGGAATTTTTTTAATATCCGGATAGAGAAAATTATCATCAAGAGCAACATTGAACTTGTAGTTTGTATCAAGATAGGGTAATTCAAAAATCAAATCTGTATTACCATATACATTGGTAGTATAAAATGTAAATCTGCCAAGTGAATCTATTGACGATGTATAAACTTCGCAGTCACCCCCCAAAACAGATAAAAATGCAGTTTGTCCGACTAACTTATTTATATCTCCTTTTGAATTTGCAATAGAAACACCTCCTTTGATTATCTCACCTTCATATTCGGGAATAAATTTGAAGTTTAGCATAGATTCGACATTACTGTAACCACTTGCAATGTAATTGTATATTGGTAAATTTTTATATGTTGAAATTTTATCTTCATTAACTATAGACACACACATTGTAATCTCCTTATCATATTTGTTGGAAAAAGAAAATTGCACATTGCTGTTACTCTTCAAGGGTTTGTCCGGCAAGTTAAGAATGACTGTCTTTGGAGCTTCCATCAAAATTGGTTGTGTTTCTAATGTTGTTGTTTCGTCAGTGATTAAAAGTGAGTCCCCATTTTCAACAATAACTGAGGAATCCCGCTCATTTGTCAAAGTATTGAAAACGGAAACAACTTTATCGAAATAAATTACCTTTTTTTCATTGAGCATATGTGAAGTATAGGCTATCAACCTGTAATTACCAGTAGGAGTTGACAACGGCAGTTCCAGATTCCCTGATCCCCTGCCTGAAAAAAGTGCTATTTTAGTTTTTGCAGCAACTCCAGAAAGAGAGCGAAGCTCCACATATGCTACGGCACTTATTTTGGATAACTTTGGGAAAGAATCAGCAACATTAAAGCAGAACATGGAGATCCATATTGACTCTCCCGCGACATAGCACTCTTTATCCGTACTGACATAGATTCTCTCTATTGTACTTTTCTCTTCAATCTGTTCCTGAGACCAGCTGCAAATTGTTGAAAAGCAAAGCAAGAGCACGAAAAAAAATATTCTTTCTATTTTCATAAACGACTATTAATAATGATTCAGAGGCCAAAAAGAGGGTCTTAATTTGCTACCTGATAGACGACAGTCTACACATTTTTTCATTGTCCATAAAGAAGTATGTTCAAGCTCGTCATATCCAAGAAGCTCATAACCGGATCTTTTCATTTCAAGAAAAGACCCAAGTGGAACATTTTCAATAATAGAACAGTCGTCATTAAAACTAAAAAGCTTAATATCCTTGGCATATGCAAAAATTCTTTTCTTTTTTGTTACAACAGCACTGATATATCCAAGCACTACCTCGTCTGGATTGGAAAGAGAAGTTATATTTCCCCTGACCTCACTAGGCTGAGGAGAAAATATGCCTCCTAGTTCGCTCGAATTTCTGCCAATATTCTCCCAATAGATATATCCTTCTCTTGTAAGAGAGCGTTGAGTCACTTCCATAGAATAGAGAACGGAAAGTCTGTCATCATGGTTGCCGAAAGTTGCAATTGGTTTATTATATACTTTATTTTCACTGAATCCCGATGTATTGGCTACATATACTCCCTTAGAAACATCCTTCTTGTAACAATAATACCAGTTCAAAGCCGTATCAATAATTTTGTTCCGTACCTCATCATAATAAACGTATGTATTATACCTCGCAGTGAATTCCCAGTCCTCAGAATAATTCCATCTGTAATAGTTTGATGCTATATCCGAACCCTTTGAACTCACATAAAAAGTGACCGTATGATACAATGAATCTACCTTCCAGGATATATTCTCAATATCAGGTGTTTCGAGAACTGACATAAATGGGCTTTCATATTCTCCAGAACCGGGAATTCTAACTTTCAATCTGTACATAGCTTTTCTGTTCAAGCCGGACGTAGGAATCTTATAAGCATAAACACCATTAGATAGTTTTGGTATACCATACACAATTATCCCTTCACTACTTTCAACCCACACTGTAGCATTAAAAACATATTTAACTGTTTGATTAGAAGATATCGCTGAGGAACGAGAAAGAGTTATGACAGTGGTATCATTAAGAACAATGTCCCCCTCAACTACCAGCAATCCCTCAACAGATGCGCCTTTGGGCTCAAAAGGAGAAATACATCCTGAAAACAATAATAAAATTGCAATAGAGAAGAAAATTGAAAAATAAGTTTTCATCATCATCTAAAATTTGATGTTCAGGTTGATATATGGTATTTGAGTACCAAAGACAGAGAGCTTATATCCATTAATACTGTTTCCTGAAGTATTGTAATAGACAGAAAAAGCGTTTTCTCTGCCCAAAAGATTGTAGACCCCGAACGTAATAGTACTATGCAATAAAAGCCTCAGGTTGTGACTTGGTTCAATATTGAACGCAAGGTCAATCCTAAAGTAATCAGGAATTCTGTATGCATTCCTTTCAGAATAATACAACCTGTACCCATTGGAATAATAATATTTGCTTACAGGGATCGTAACAGGTCTTCCTGTAGAATAGTCCACGTTCATTGAAAAACTGTATCTCTGAGTAAACTTGAAATTTCCGATTAATTTGACATCATGCGGCTTATCATAAGCGGCAGGATACCACTTGCCTTTGTTAACAGCCTCATTAACAACCGAATTATTGTCCCTCAGTTCAGTCTTTGAATAAGTATAGGATATCCAGCCATTAAGTTTGCCCAAAGGTTTCTTTATCATTAACTCAAGACCGTAAGCCCTTCCCTGAGTCTCCACGACATCCCTTTCAATATTTTTATTCATTGTTAAAACAGCCCCACTCCTGTAATCGAGATACCTGTACATTTTCTTATAGTATCCTTCAAGAGAGAGTTCTACACTTTTGTCAAGAAAGTTACCATAAAGGCCGAATGCAGCCTGCCATCCTTTCTGAGGCCGAATATTAGCATCACTCAGTTTCCAAATATCAGCAGGAGAAATTGCGGTTGTATTTGACAACATGTGAATAGACTGGAACATACTGTTAAATCCTGCTTTGATAGAAAAATTATCATTAAAAAGATAACGAGCCGAAAATCTGAATTCAGGCCCGTGATATACTTTCTCTATTGCTCCACTACCAATATTGACTGTATCTATAATTGTAGATTCACTGCGAAGGGAATTGGAAGCATATTTATAATATGTGTCAGGCCCCAGAGCAGAGTACAAAGTATATCTCAATCCCAAATCCAAAGAGAGCTTATCTGTAATATCCCAATTATCGCTTATATATAAGGCAGATTCAGACGCTCTTTCAGTGTTTATCCTGTCATACATAACAATCGAGGAATCTCCATATGGAATCATCCTTCCCGGATTAACCATATAATACACCGAATTAAGACCATACTGCAGAGTGTGCTTTTCCGAAACAAGCCAGTTAAAATTTGCTCGGAGAAATATCTGCCTTATTCCAAAATTCATTTTATAGGCATTTGCAGAATTGGATTTATCAAAAGTATTATAGTTATATTGATCGTATCCAGTAGCAATAGTTAAATTGTTATTTTCATTCAAAATAGACCTCCATTTAACTGATGCGCTGATATTATGATAATTAAAACACGTGTCTATACTAAATTTAAATCCATCTCTGGAATAGTAGCCGTTAAGATAAAGTGTATTCTTTGAATCAATTTTGTGACAGATGCCTCCATTAATGTCATAAAATGAAGCTGTACCGTTTTTGTATCCACTGTCTTCCGGAAGAAGTCCTAAAATCCAGTCTGAATAGGTGCTTCTAAATCCCAGAATAAAAGTTGTTCTCTCCTTGTATATTGGACCTTCCAGATTCAGTTTCCCCGTCAAAAGGCCAATACCTGCGGATCCTGTAATTTTTTTACTGTTACCCTCCCTATTATTAATCTCGAGCACCGACGATATTCTTCCTCCATATCTTGCAGGAATAGTACTTTTGTACAACTCAACATCCCTGACAATATCTGCATTAAATGCAGAGAAAAGGCCAAATAAATGTGTGGGATTATAAATTGTTCCTTCATTAAAAAGAATAAGATTCTGGTCAGTCGCTCCACCCCTAACATTAAAACCGCCTGAAGACTCCCCAACCGATTTTACTCCAGGAAGAGTCAAAACAATTTTCATAACATCTGCCTCACCAAAAACAGCAGGAATATGTTTAATACGGTCGACACGTACCTTTTCCAAACCCATTTGGGTTCCCCTAAGATGTTGAGCGTTTTCTGCAGAAAGTGTGACTCCCTTAAGTGAATAAATTTTCTCCTTTAAATTAATATCAAAATTACCATCACTATATAATTCAATATTAAATTTTGTGTCCTCATAACCATATCCCGTAAAGTTCACTGAATGTGTGCCTCTTGGCAACAAAATTTGATAAAAGCCATAGGCATCGGTCACTGTACTTACTCTTGGATTTTCTACATAGACTGAGATACCTGCAACAGGTTCTCCATTTTCCGAGTTTCTTACATAGCCCTTAATTGAAGCTTTTCCAGATTGTTTTTGGAGATTAGGGTCGCCTATTTTATACAATTTATTTATCGAAGAAGCCACTATCTCTTTCTTAGATAAGGAGTTATTCAATTCAGAATGTTTACTTGCAACATTCTCAAAATACCCGTCAGGCAGCTTTGTAATCAACCCATCTCCTTTAAGAACAAAAAGATTATTCCCCATTTGAGTCAAAGAATACCCCTGTCGTCTCAAGTCCGCAGAAAGTTTTTCAATAAAATCGTTTTTATCAAAATCTCCTCGAACCATTATATTATCCTGACCTTTTTCATTGACAAAGTACAGTTTATATCCGGTCTCTTTTAAAAGAAAGGTCTTAAGAGAATCTAATGTAATCTGGTGAATATCTTGTGTTATAGAAATTGCAGAAGTATGTCCATTAACGATAAACAGAAAAATAAATGACAGATAAATATTAATTAAACCATTTTTCATCTCTCATTATAATTTGAATCAATAAACGAAAAAATAGAAACTAAAGAATTATCCATATTTTCTCCGCGGAACACCAACCCATTATTGTGAACATACTTTCTAATCTCCTTCTTCAAGTCCGGGTACAATGCAATAATATCTCTTTTCCTGTTAATCGTAGACGCACCCATACTATTTTTTACATAGTACTTTGTCACAGGATAAAATTTACGGATAATACCTCTGCTCGAAGATATATACTCCTGATTTATAGACTCCCCATAAATCTTTATGATTTTTTTGTAGACCTCTATAGAGTTATTATAAAGAAGCTGATAATATCCGGGCGCCATAATACCTGTCTGGTCGGCATTTTTTATATATACAAACTTGCGATTCCCTATCGAAAAAGAATCAACATAATTTTTGTTAAGTTGAATACCTCTCTGAGCAATTTCATCCCAGACAATTAACTCATCAAGATGAGCATTGAGATTAAGTCTTACGTTTTTGTACTCCTTGCCATTATATATAATATTCCCTTTTATATACTCCTTTTCATAAGCATAATAAGTACCTGTATAGACAAAAACATACTTAAGAGGAATAGCCCCTTTATAGAGAGCCGAACTTCTCCCGGCATTATTTACAAAGTATTCGTAATCTTCCTGTGAAAAAACTGTAATAACCCCAAAAAAACTGAAAGCTACAAATAAAAGAAATAGTTTTTTCTTCATATTGTTGTATTCAAACAACTCTAACTACTTCTTTTTTTTCTCGACTGGCAAAATATTAACCCCTGCCATGTCACTCACAATATTAACAAGTTCTGTACCTGCCGGCACGACAATTTTAGAATTATTAACAAGTGCAGACTCAAGGGTTTCTAACCTTTTCAAAAGCTGCGCATTCCCGATAAAATATTTGTCTGCAGCCTCATTAACCAACCTTATGGCCTCTGCTTCACCCTCGGCTTCAAGTATTTTTGACTGCTTAAACCCTTCTGCCTCCTTAATTTTAGCTCTTTTCTGTCCGTCAGCTATTGTCTCGACAGCTGTCGCAGAATCAACTGCTGCAACTTTTTCGTTTTCAGCCTTTACAACCTTATTCATTGTCTCCTGCACATCTTTAGGCGGCTCTATTTCCTTAAGTTCAGTTCTTACAATCTCTATCCCCCAATCCTTTGTCTCATTATGAAGAGTCCTGTAAAGCTCTGAATTAATTTTACCTCTCTCACTATTGGCCGATTTGAGAGTTAACGTTCCTATTATATTTCTTAATGTAGTCCTGGCCAAATTGACAATCTGCCACTCAAAATTGTTGACGTTATATATTGATCCCTTAACGCTCTCCTCATCTGCCTTAACCCTGAAATATACCTGTGCATCAACCTTCGCATTAAGATTGTCGTTTGTAATAATTTCCTGGGGTTCAGCATCAACCATTCTCTCTGTAACATTTACTTTATAAATTTTATCAATTACCGGAATAATCCAATGAAACCCCGGATTTGCAAATTTATAGTATTTACCAAGTCTCTCTATAAGTCCTCTCTGTGTTGGTCGTACAATCCTTATTCCTGCAGCAAACAGCAGCAGCACAACCAGTATAACAATAATATAAGTCTCCATGATTAAAAAGTTTAGATATTATTCTTCAAATTTAAAATAAAAAAAGAGGTGTCCAAAACAATTTGGACACCTCT
>ENA-UOYA01000406-UOYA01000406.1-activated-sludge-metagenome-genome-assembly--contig:-NODE-406-length-58598-cov-9.437559_pt1 | contig 58598 bp, 59 predicted proteins | sample MGYA00238163_ERZ764804 | MGnify/ENA primary metagenome ERZ764804 (study PRJEB28919, sample SAMN05720223) | activated sludge metagenome | isolation source: Anaerobic digester | place: Hong Kong...
CGCATAAAACGATTGCTCGGCAAACTGAAAAGGGTTTGCATTTTGAGTTTTGGCGTTGTATAATATCGTATAATACCACACAAAGGAAAAAGCGCGGCGCCTTCCGAGGCTTTTTGTGCGCCCGAGGATAGGATTTTTTGTCTAATGAATCTACTCATAGTAGAACAAGCGATGTCTTTTATACGCGAGAAATAGTGCTGTTCGACCTCTGACATCCGATATCCGACTTCCGATTTCCGCCCTCCGACATCCGCTTAGGGGGAATATTCGTTGATCTATTTTAGCAGGCCGAGCATAACCGAATTGGAACGGCGTTACGCGGCAGAGGCGCTCGACGGTCTGAAGCTCTCCGGCGACGGCTCCTTCACAAAGCGCGTGCGGCGGTTTTTTTCCGAACGTTTCGGCATGGAGCATTTTTTTCTGGTCACCTCCGGCACCCACGCGCTGGAAATGGCGGCGCTTTTGTTCGGGCTTTCGCCGGGCGACGAGGTGGTCATGCCGTCCTTTACGTTTGTGTCCACGGCAAACGCCGTCCTTTTGCGCGGCGCCGTGCCCGTTTTCGCGGATATAAGCCCCGACACCCTCAACATGGACTGTCGCGGCCTTGAGAGCCTCGTCACGGCGAGGACGCGCGCCATCTTCCCGGTGCATTACGCCGGCGTGCCCTGCGATATGGACGCCGTAAACGCGCTGGCGGGCGAAAAGGGGCTTTTTGTGGCCGAGGACGCGGCGCAGGCGGTCGGGTCCACATACAAAGGCCGCCCAGCCGGCGCCTTGAGCGACGCCGGCTGCTTCAGCTTTCACGATACCAAGAACTATACCAGCGGCGAGGGCGGGGGGCTTGTGCTCAAAAGCGCGGATATGGCCGAGCGCGCCGAGATTATGCGCGAAAAAGGCACCGACCGCAGCCGTTTTCTGCGCGGTCAGGTGGACAAGTACACCTGGCGTGGCATGGGCTCGTCGTACCTGCCCTCCGACGTTCTGGCCGCCGTGCTGGCTGCCCAGCTCGAGCGCTTCGACGAGATAATGGAAAAGCGAATGGCCGTCTGGAATGCCTATCACGAGGCATTCGCCCCGTTAGAGGCGGCCGGAAAGCTGCGAAGGCCCGTCATCCCGCCCGAATGCGGCCACAACGCCCACCTTTATTACCTGCTCTGGCCTGACAGCGCGCTGCGGGACGATTTTATAGCCTTCTGCGCCGCACGCCAGATAACGGCTGTTTTCCATTATATCCCGCTGCACCTTTCGCCTATGGGAAAAAGCCTGGGCTACCGTCCGGGCAGCCTGCCCGTCACGGAAAGCTGCGCCGCGCGGCTTGTCCGTCTGCCGCTTTACGCGGAGCTGACAAAGGACGAGGTGTCGGCGGTAATTGAGGCCGTGTTCGACTTTGCCCGCCAGAGGCTGTGACGCTGCCGCATAGCACAACGTATACGCGAAGGAGGCCATAAGCGTGACCCGGATTGCCTTTGTCATCCCCTGCTACCGAAGCGCCGAAACAATCGCCGGCGTGGCGGCGGAAATAGAAGAGGTCATGCAAACGCGAAACGGATACGAGCACCGCGTGGTGCTCGTCAACGACGGCTCGCCCGACCGGACGCTTGACGTTTTGCGCGCGCTCGCCATGCGCCCCGGCGTCACAGCGATTGACCTTGCCAAGAATTTCGGACAGCACAGCGCCGTGCTCGCCGGCATAGAGGAGGCCCGCCGCCAGAAGGCCGACATTGTGGTATGCTTAGACGACGACGGCCAGACTCCTGCCGACGAGGTCTTTTCCTTAATCGACGCCCTCGACGAGGGCTACGACGTCGTCTACGCGCGGTATGAGGTGAAGCGTCATTCGCCGCTGCGAAACCTCGGCTCCTGGTGCAACGAGATGCTGTCGCGCCTACTGCTCAAAAAGCCGCGCGACCTGTATATCTCGAGCTATTTCGCCATGCGCCGCTTCGTGGCCGACGAGCTGGTGCGCTACGACAATTCCTTTCCCTATCTCGCCGGGCTTATCCTGCGCGCCACGCACAACATCGGCAATGTGACGGTAAACCACCGGCGCCGGGCGGCCGGCCGCTCCGGCTACACCTTGGGCAGGCTCATAGCCCTGTGGCTTAACGGCTTCACCGCATTTTCGGTGCTGCCGCTGAGGGTATCCATGCTGCTGGGCATAATTTCAGCCCTGTTCGGCTTCGGCCTCGGGCTGTACGCGGTAATAAACAAATTTCTGTCGCCCGACGTGCCCATGGGCTGGACCACCACGGTGGCGGCCGTATCCCTCATCGGCGGCATGATATTGCTGGTGCTGGGCATGATAGGCGAATACGTGGGGCGTATATATATATCCATCAGCAATTCCCCCCAATATGTCATCAGAAGAAGGTACGGCAGGCGTGAAGAAAGCTCCGATAAACACGGCGAACACCAAAGAAGCGAAAATCCCGGCGGCCAATAAGGCCAAAGCCCGGCGGCTGGCGGCGCTGCACGCGTTATTCGCGCTGTATTCGGCGGCGGGGATACTGTCAAAGCTCGCCGCGGGCAGGGCGTTTATGTCGGGGCCCTTTCTGCTTTTTTACGGCGGCGCTCTCGCCGTCCTTTTCGTATACGCTTTAATCTGGCAGCAGATGCTAAAGGGCATCGCCCTTTCGGTGGCGTACAGCAGCAAGGCCGTCACCGTCGCCTGGGGGCTTTTGTGGGGCGCGCTCTTGTTTAAAGAGGACGTGACGCCTAAGAAACTTCTCGGCGCCGCCATGGCGGCAGCCGGCGTGTTTTGTGTCACGACAGGCGCAAAGGCCGCGCGCTATAAGGACGGCCGAAATTCGCCCGCGCGGGAGGGCTGACTGTGGGGGATATCGCTTACTACGCTGTTTTTTGCGTGTCGGTGCTGGCGGCGTCGGTCTCGCAGCTTCTGTTAAAGCAAAGCGCGCTCACGCCCCGCGAAAGCCTTGCGCGCGAATATTTCAATTTCCGCTCGCTGGCGGCTTACGCTCTCTTTTTTGTATCGACGCTGCTGACCGTATGGGCCTACCGCGGCGTGCCGCTGTCCGCGGGAGCCATGCTGGAGGCCACCGGATACGTCTATGTCGCGTGCTTTAGCCGGTTTGTCCTGCGCGAGCCCATAACCCGCCGTTCGCTTGCCGGCCTTGCGCTCATCCTTCTCGGCATACTCGTCTATGTGGCGTAGCCCTTTGCCAGGCAAAATATATTTTTGTAAGCAAGGGAGGCTTTACGGATATGACGCTTGCGCCCTATGCAGCGGAGATCATCGAACGTCTTGAGAGCGCCGGCTACGAGGCTTGCGCCGTGGGCGGCTGCGTGCGGGACAGCCTTATGGGCCTTCCCGTTAAGGATTACGACATCGCCACCGCCGCGTCCCCCGAGCAGGTGCGCGCGCTGTTCGACCGCACGGCCGACACGGGCGCGCAGTTCGGCACCGTAACCGTCATAATGCCCGGCGGGACCTGCGAGGTGACCACCTTCAGGGCCGAGGCCGGCTACGACGACTACCGCCGCCCCGCCTCTCTGCGCTTCGGCGTGAGCCTTGAGGAGGACCTCGCAAGGCGCGACTTCACGATAAACGCCATGGCCTGGCACCCGGTGCGCGGCCTTACCGACCTTTTCGGCGGGCGCGGCGACCTGGAGGCGCGCCTCATCCGCACGGTCGGCCGCGCCGACGAGCGCTTTTGCGAGGACGCTTTACGCATGCTGCGCGCGTACCGCTTTGCCGCGCGGCTTGGGTTTAGCTTGCACGAGGACACGCGCGCGGCTATCGTCCGCCACGCGCATCTTATGCGCCATGTCTCGGCCGAGCGGGTGCGCGACGAGCTGTGGCGCATCCTCCAGTCCGACCGGCCGCAGGTGTTGGCAAAGTGCCTTGCAAACGGGCTTCTGACGCGGTATTTCCCGCTTGTGAGCATCGGTCTTGACGAGCTTGCGAGCCTTACCCGCGGGCCGGCCCAGAGGCTTGCCTTTATGCTGTACCGCGTGTTCGAGGGCGACCTCGTTTGCGCGTGCGAGGCCGCCGGTCGGCTGCATTTCGACAACGCGACGCTCCTTGAGGTAAAGAACCTGTTCGTCCTGCTCCAGGCCGGCGTCCTCTACAACCGGGCGGACATCAAATACCTGCTGCGCGATTTCGGATACGAGAACCTGCTGTCGTGCGCAGAGATGCTGCCGCTTCTCGGCAGCTTCGACGGCGAGCGCTTTATCCGCGTGCTCGACGACATCATCGCCAGCGGCGAATGCTACAGGCTCGACATGCTGAAGGTCACCGGGCGGGACCTTGTGTCGCTCGGCTTCAAGGAGGGGCCGGAGGTCGGCAGGATGCTGCGCTATCTTCTGGACCTTGTCATCACCGAGCCCAGGCACAACAACCGCAAGGAGCTTCTGTCGGTCGCCGCGCGCTGCCTGCGCGACCTCTGACGCCGCCCGCCTTGCCGCCGCCCGTCCCGCGATTTTGCCTCGCGTTTGGCATTTTCCGGTTGTAATCGGGCGTCGCATATGTTAAAATAAATGGTAATACGGATTTTCCTAAAGCATTAATATGCCTATACGCCGCTTTCGGGGCGGCGGTCGAAAAGAACAGGTTGACGCTGATGATTGTCATGGGGATAGACCCCGGCGTGGCCACTGTGGGCTACGGCGTGGTGGATTACGAAAAAAACAGGTTCCGGCTCGTCGAGTACGGTACCATCTGCACCCCCGCCGGGATGGACATGCCCCGGCGTCTTTCGCTTATCTATGACGGCCTTTGCGACATCATAAGACGCCTGCGTCCCGTCTCGGTGGCGGTCGAGGAGCTCTTCTTCAACACCAACGTCAAAACGGCCATCGCGGTAGGGCATGGACGCGGGGTCGCGCTGCTCGCCGCCTGTCGCGAGGGTTTGCCCATCAGCGAATACACCCCCCTTCAGGTAAAGCAGGCGGTCGTCGGATACGGCCGCGCGGAGAAAAAGCAGGTCATGGAGATGGTGCGCGTGTTTTTAAACCTCGACGAGATCCCCAAGCCCGACGACGCGGCCGACGCGCTGGCCGTCGCCATATGCCACGCCCACAGCTCGATGTCGCGTCTTAACCTAAGCGCCGCCGCGCAGAAAAGGAGCTAAGCTTATGTTTTACTACCTTCACGGCATACTGGAATACAACGACGGCTTCACCGCGGTTGTCGACTGCGGCGGCGTGGGCTTCCAGTGCGCCATATCTGCTAATACGGCGCGCGCCATCGGCGGGGCAGGTTCACCCGTCAGGCTCTACACCTATCTGAACGTCCGGGAGGACGCGCTGGAGCTTTACGGCTTCGCCGAGCCCGACGAGCAGCGGTGCTTTAGACTTCTTATTGGCGTTAGCGGCGTGGGCTGCAAGGTCGCCCTCTCTATACTCTCGGCGCTTACGCCGCAGCGTTTAGCCTTAGCCATCGCCACGGGCGACGCCAAGGCCCTGACAACGGCGCCCGGGGTGGGGGCCAAGCTCGCGCAACGCATACTTTTGGAGCTTAAGGACAAGATGAAGTCCGACCTTGAGCCAAGCGACGGGGCGGCCGACATCACCGGCCCGGGCGAGCTTACCGACGCGGCGTCGGAAGCCGTCAACGCACTGATGGTGCTCGGCTACAAGCAAAGCGAGGCCGCCGCCGCCGTAGCCAAATGCGAGGACGGGCTCCCGGTGGAGCGCATCGTCAAGGAGGCCTTGCGCCTGCTTGTGAGCCGTTAGCGCGCGGGCAAAGCTTTAACAAGCATAACAAAGAACAACAATAAGTTTTTAACCGCTAAACGCAGGCAAAACCGGACAGCACAGGCGCGGCGAAAGCCGCCGGGAAAGGCAGGTGCCCCTAAAAAATGGAGGAATCTGAGGGCCGCGTTGTCGCGACCACCCTAATAGACGAGGACCGCGAGGAGCAGTCGCTCCGTCCCCGCACCCTGCGCGAATATATCGGCCAGGAGAAGGCGAAGGACAACCTGTCGGTCTTTATAGAGGCCGCCCGCCGGCGCGGCGACCCGCTTGACCACGTGCTGCTCCACGGCCCCCCGGGCCTCGGCAAAACCACCCTTGCCGGCGTCATTGCAAACGAGATGCAAGTGAGCCTGCGCGTGACCTCCGGCCCGGCCATAGAAAAGCCCGGTGACCTTGCAGCCATCCTGACAAACCTGCAGGACGGCGACATACTGTTCATCGACGAGATACACCGCCTCTCGCGCAGCGTCGAGGAGGTGCTCTACCCGGCGCTGGAGGATTACGCGCTCGATATCATCATCGGCAAGGGGCCGTCGGCGCGCTCCATCCGTTTAGACCTGCCCCGCTTTACCTTGGTGGGGGCCACGACGCGGGCGGGACAGCTCAGCTCCCCGCTGCGCGACCGGTTCGGCGTCATGCTGCGCCTGGAGCTTTACACCGTCGGGGAGCTTTCCGCCATCGTCCGTCGCAGCGCGGACATACTCGGCATAACCGTCGCGCCGGAGGGCGCGCGGGAGATAGCCCGCCGCTCCCGGGGCACGCCGCGCATAGCCAACCGCCTGTTAAAGCGCGTGCGCGACTTCGCGCAGGTTTTGGGCGACGGCAGCATCGACAAGGATATTGCCGACATAGCCCTGACGCGCCTTGAGATAGACAGCCTTGGCCTTGACAGCATCGACCGCCGCATGCTCCGCAGCATCATCCAGAGCTTCGGCGGCGGCCCTGTGGGGCTGGACACGCTGGCGGCCTCCATAGGCGAGGAGGCCATCACCATCGAGGACGTTTACGAGCCCTATCTGCTCCAGCTCGGCTTTCTTTCGCGCACGCCGCGCGGGCGCTGCGCCACCCAGCCCGCGTATAAACATCTGGGCTTGGAATACCGGGGCGATATCCAGCTTGAGCTTTGAGGCGTTTGCCCCGGCGGCCCAAAGGCAGCGCGCAGAAACGGAGAAATTGGCATGTGGATAGCGGACGGTTGGAAGGATTATGAGCTTATAGACGCCTCGGGCGGCGAAAAGCTGGAGCGCTGGGGCCGATGTATCATGCGCCGGCCTGACCCCCAGGCCGTGTGGGACACGCCCAAATCCCACCCTCTCTGGGAAAAGGCCGACGCCGTCTACCACCGCGACCGTTCGGGCGGGGGACGGTGGGAGATCAGAAGCCTGCCGGGGGGCTTGTCGGTGCGCTACGGCGCGCTCCGCTTCAATATAAGGCCCACGGGCTTCAAGCATACCGGTCTGTTCCCGGAGCAGGCAGTCAACTGGGACTGGGAGGCCGCGCTCATCGCCGGGGCGGGAAGGCCCGTGCGCGTTCTCAACCTTTTCGCCTACACGGGAGGGGCCACCGCGGCCTGTGCCGCCGCCGGCGCGCAGGTGTGTCATGTGGACGCGTCAAAGGGCATGACCCAGTGGGCCAAGGAAAACCTCGCGGCCTCCGGCCTTTCCGGGCGCCCCGTGCGTTTTCTCGTCGACGACTGCATCAAGTTCGTCGGGCGTGAAAAACGTCGCGGCCGCCGCTATGAGGCCATCATACTCGACCCGCCGTCCTACGGCAGGGGCCCGGGCGGCGAGGTGTGGAAGCTGGAGGAGCAGCTTTACACGCTCCTGTCGGCCTGCGCAGACCTTTTGTCGGGAAAGCCCCTCTTCTTCCTTCTCAACTCTTACACGACCGGCCTTTCGCCCTCGGCCATGGGCTACCTTTTAGGCGTGACGGTGGGCCGCGCCTTCACGTCCGGGCGGCTTGAGGCCGACGAGATAGGCCTTAACGTGACGAGCACCGGACTGGCCTTTCCCTGCGGAGCGTCGGCCCGTATGACGTTTTAAATTAATTTAGGAACAGGAACGAACGCGAATGCCAGTATTCATAGACGCGAGAAACGTCACCTTCCGTTACGGCGGCGGGGATTCGGAGGACGTCCTAAAGGACGTTTCCCTCACGATAGACGACGGCGAATTTGTAGCGGTGCTCGGCCACAACGGCTCGGGCAAATCCACGCTGGCCAAGCATTTCAACGCCATCCTCCTCCCCTCGGGCGGCGCCGTTTACGTCAGCGGCATGGACACGCGCGACGAATCGCTTTTATATGAAATCCGCCAAACGACGGGCATGGTGTTTCAAAACCCCGACAATCAGATTGTGTCCTCCGTCGTGGAGGAGGACGTCGCCTTCGCGCCGGAAAATCTCGGCCTGCCTCCCGGGGAGATACGCCGTCGTGTCGATTTTGCGCTGAAGGCCGTGGGCATGTACGAATACCGCGACCACGCGCCGCACCTGCTTTCGGGCGGACAGAAGCAGCGCATCGCCATAGCGGGCATCATAGCCATGCGGCCCCGGTGCGTCGTGCTGGACGAGCCCACCGCCATGCTCGACCCCGTGGGCAGGCGCGAGGTCATGCGCGTCATAAAGGACCTCAACCGCAGCGAGGGCATCACCACCGTGCTCATCACCCACCATATGGACGAGGCGGCGCAGGCCGACCGCGCCGTGGTGATGAACGACGGGCAAATACTTGTGGACGGCACGCCCCATTACGTATTCCAGAACGCGGGGCTTCTAAAAAGCGTGGGGCTTGATGTCCCCCAGTCTACCGAGCTCATGTTCCTTTTGCGCGCGCAGGGGCTGCGCATGCCGCTGGCGGTGCTGACCGACGAGGAATGCGTCGAGGTGCTCACCCGCCTTTTATCCGGCGAATTTTTGCCGGAAGGTGAAACGGGGGTAACGCCATGCTGACCCTTGAGCGCCTCAGCCATATTTACAGCCCCGGCACGCCCTTCGAGCACAAGGCTGTGGACGACATATCCCTCACCATAGAGGACGGCCTGTTTTTAGGGCTTATAGGGCATACCGGTTCGGGCAAATCAACCCTTATAAAGCATTTCAACGGGCTTTTAAAACCCACCTCGGGGCGCGTGCTCATCGACGGCGAGGATATATGGGCCGACAAGCGCCGCCTTCACAAAATCCGCTTTTCCGTCGGGCTTGTCTTCCAGTATCCCGAGCACCAGCTCTTCGAGGAAACGGTGTATAAGGACATCGCCTTCGGCCCGCGCAACATGGGCCTTTCCGCGGAGGAGTGCGACGGGCGCGTGCGCGAGGCGCTGCGGTTCGTAGGGCTTTCCGAGGAGCTAATGGAGAAATCGCCCTTTGAGCTTTCCGGCGGCCAGAAGCGCCGGGTGGCCATAGCGGGCGTCATAGCCATGCGCCCGCGCATACTGGTGCTGGACGAGCCCACCGCAGGCCTTGACCCTAAGGGCAGGGACGATATACTGGCGCATCTTAAGGCCTACCACGCCGAAAACCGCTCCACCGTGATTATCGTGTCCCACGACATGGAGGAGATAGCAAGATGCTGCCAGAAGGTGCTCGTGATGGCGCGCGGGAAAGCGGCGCTTTACGACACCGTGGAAAACGTGTTCCGCCAGTCCGACAAGCTAAAGGCCATAGGCTTGGACATCCCGCAGATTACGGAGGTTTTTATCAAGCTGCGCGCCAGGGGCTTTTCTGTGGACACGTCGGTTTTCACCACCGAGCAGGCCGCGGCGGAAATCCTGCGCGCGCTTCGCGAAACGGGGGAGGGTCGGACATGCTGAAGGACATCACGCTCGGCCAGTATTTCCCCGGGGATTCCTTTATCCACAAGATGGACCCGCGTTTTAAGATGATAGGCACAGCCGGGCTTATAGCCGTCATCTTCTCGGCCGGCAACGTCTACTCCTATCTGGTGGTCACGGCGCTCATCGCCGCGTGCATGCGCTTTTCCGGCGTGCCGCTTAAGATTATCCTGCGGGGCATACGGCCTATCCTGATGCTCATACTCATCACCGCGATATTCAACCTTTTCTACACGTCGGGGGAGGTTGTGGTATTTCGCCTGGGGTTTATCACCGTTACAAGGGAGGGGCTTATCGGCACCTTCTTCATGATGCTGCGCATCGTCTACCTTGTGATAGCCACCTCGCTCATGACCTACACCACCTCGCCCATCCAACTGACCGACGGGCTGGAACGGCTGCTCTCGCCCCTTAAGCTGCTGCGCGTTCCGGTGCATGAATTCGCCATGATGATGACCATAGCGCTTCGCTTTATACCGACGCTTATAGACGAAACCGATAAGATAATCAGCGCACAGAAGGCGCGCGGCGCCGATTTCGACACCGGAGGGCTGTACAAGCGCGCAAAGGCATATCTGCCCGTGCTCGTGCCGCTTATCATATCGGCCTTCCGCCGCGCCGAGGAGCTCGCCGTCGCTATGGAATGCCGCTGCTACCGCGGGGGCGAGGGGCGCACGCGGCTGCGCACCGTCCGCGCCGGCTACCGGGACGCTTTGTCCATGCTGCTTATCGCCGCGTGCCTGCTGCTCATCATATTCTTAAACATCCGTTGGCCGGGCCTGTATTAACGTCTTTTTAAGGGGGTATACCTGTGCGCCGGATACTGCTCGTACTGCGCTTTGACGGCCGGCGCTACTGCGGCTGGCAGGTGCAGAAAAACGGCCCGTCCGTCCAGGCTGCGGTGCAGGACGCGCTGGAGCGCCTTACGGGCAGACGCCCGCCCCTTACGGGCTGCGGGCGGACCGACGCGGGCGTCCACGCCCTGCGGTACTACGCGGCCTTTACGGCCGAAAACCTCCCGCCGTGCGAAAAGCTTAAGAAGGCGCTCAACGCCCTGCTGCCGCGCGATATCGTCGTATCCGATGCGCGTCCGGTGCCCCTCGGGTTTCACCCGCGCTACGCCGCGCAGAAAAAGGAGTATGTCTACCGCCTTTACACAAGCGCCGAGCGCGACCCCTTCCTCGAGGGGCTGCGGCTCCATTACCCGCACACCTTTGACGCCGATATGCTTAACAGGGCGGCCCAGGCGTTTGTCGGCCGGCATGATTTCGCGGGCTTTTGCTCGACCGGCGGCGCGGTTAAGGACACCGTACGCACGGTGTATTCGCTGTCGGTGAGACGGGACGAGCGCGAGCCCCGCCTTGCCGAAATAGCGGTGTGCGGCGACGGTTTTTTATACAACATGGTGCGCATCATCGCCGGCACCCTTCTTTATGTGGCGCAGGGAAGGATTTCTCCCGACGCCCTGCCCGGCGTGCTGGCCTCGCGCGACAGGAGGCTGGCCGGCCCCACCGCGCCCGCCCATGGCCTTTACCTTTGCGAGGTGTGGTATCCAAACAGCGCCTTTGACGGCGTTTAGCCGCCTTGCATCGGGCGCTCCGTTTTCGTCCTTCGCGCCTTGCTCCCGACATCCCCCTTCCGCGGTACGCCCGAAGGGGGATGCGTTTTATGCGGGTGCGTCAGCCCGCCTCCACCTATTTTGCAGCAGTGTTGCGCCGAAGGCCTGACGCACAAATTCTCGTGATGATATGTTAGTATATATTGTCGAATAAAGCTGCGGCAATGATTGTTATTTTTATAACAATAAACATTGACAATATTTTAACAAAGAATTATAATAAAATCGCAAGGCGGTTTATACCGACCGGACCGCGTATGCCGAAAGGTTGGAGCGGGCGCAAAAAAACGCCGGTCTCCCGTTTTGAGAGAGAAAAAGCTTAGTGTGCAGGGCGATTTCCTGCAGGCTTGCTTTGCTGCCGCCTTTTCGGGAGAAAACGGCGCCCTTCGGGAGGCTTTAGTATGAACAAAGACATCAAGCAAAGCGCAGACAATACGGAAAACATCCGGCAGCTTCACGCAAAAATAGACGCCGTAAGGAAGGCGCAGGCGCTGTACTCCGCCTATTCGCAGGAGAGTGTCGACGAGATTTTCAAGGACGCAGCCCTCGCGGCCAACAGGATGAGAATACCCCTCGCCAAAATGGCCGTGAGCGAGACCGGCATGGGCGTCGTGGAGGATAAGGTGATAAAAAACCACTACGCCGCGGAGTACGTCTACAACGCCTACAAGGGTGTCAAAACCTGCGGCGTTATAGAGGAGGACGCCTCCTACGGCATAAAAAGAATCGCCGAGCCGGTCGGCGTCATAGCCGCCATCATCCCCACAACCAACCCGACGTCTACGGCCATTTTCAAAACCTTAATCGCCCTTAAGACGAGAAACGGCATCGTTATAAGCCCGCACCCCAGAGCAAAAAAATGCACGGTGGAAGCGGCCAGAGTCGTGCTTGAGGCGGCGGTGGAGGCCGGGGCGCCCGAGGGGATCATAGACTGGATTGACGCGCCGTCGCTTATGCTTACCGACGAGCTCATGAAAAGCGCCGACATCATCCTCGCTACCGGCGGGCCGGGCATGGTCAAGGCTGCGTATTCGTCCGGAACGCCCGCCATAGGCGTAGGCCCCGGCAACACGCCCGCCGTCATCGACCGCTCGGCCGATATCAAGACGGCCGTCAGCTCCATCATCCTGTCAAAGACCTTCGACAATGGCATGATATGCGCGTCCGAGCAGGCGGTTGTGGTCGACGAGGGCATATACGACGAGGTTAAACGGGAATTTGAGCTTCGCGGCTGCCATATCCTGAGCGATGAGGAAGCCGAAAAGGTCAGGAAGGTTATCATGACAGGCGGCGAGCTCAATGCCAAAATAGTCGGCCAGACGGCCCATACGATAGCGCGCATGGCGGGCGTCGACGTTCCCGCCGGCACAAAGATACTGATAGGCGAGGTGGAGAACGTCGATCCCTCGGAGGAATTCGCCTGCGAAAAGCTCTCGCCCGTTTTGGCCATGTACAGATACGCCAGCTTCGACGAGGCGCTGCAAAAGGCCGAAAAGCTTGTGAAGGACGGCGGCTACGGGCACACCGCATCCATATATATCGACGCTGTCGCGGAAAAGGAGAAGCTTGACCGGTTCTGCGACACCATGAAGACCTGCCGCATCGTCGTAAACGCACCCTCCGCCCACGGCGGCATCGGCGATCTCTACAACTTCAGGCTCGCCCCCTCCCTAACGCTGGGCTGCGGCTCCTGGGGCGGCAATTCGGTGTGCGAGAACGTCGGTGTCAAGCACCTTTTGAACATCAAGACAGTGGCCGACAGGAGAGAGAATATGCTTTGGTTTAGGACACCCGAGAAGGTTTATTTCAAAAGGGGCTGCCTCAAGGTGGCCATGAGGGAGCTTAAGGACGTCTACGGCAAAGAGAAGGCGTTCATAGTCACCGACGAGTTCCTGTACCACAACGGCTACACCGCACCGGTCGCCGGCGCGCTCGACGAAATGGGCATAAGGCACCAGACCTTTTACAATGTGGCACCCGATCCCACCCTCGCCTGCGCCAGAGAGGGAGCCAAAGCCATGGCGGCGTTTCAGCCCGACTGCATCATCGCGCTGGGCGGCGGCTCTGCTATGGATGCCGGAAAAATCATGTGGACCCTCTACGAGCACCCCGAGGTTGATTTCCACGACCTCGCCATGCGGTTCATGGATATTAGAAAACGCGTTTACACCTTCCCCAAAATGGGACAGAAGGCCATCTTTATCGCCGTTCCCACTACGGCGGGCACAGGCTCCGAGGTGACGCCGTTCGCCGTCATCACCGACGAGCGCACGGGCATTAAATACCCGCTCGCCGACTACGAGCTCATGCCTGATATCGCAATCGTCGACGCCGACTTAATGATGAATATGCCCAAGGGGCTGACCGCCGCGTCGGGCATAGACGCGCTGACCCACGCGCTGGAGTCCTATGTCTCGCTTATGGCCAGCGACTATACCGACGGGCTGGCGCTAAAGGCGATCAAAAGCATATTCCGGTACCTGCCCGACGCTTATGAGAAAGGCGCGGCCGACCCTGTCGCAAGGGAAAAAATGGCCGACGCCTCCACCATGGCCGGCATGGCCTTTGCCAACGCGTTTTTGGGCGTGTGCCATTCCATGGCTCACAAGCTGGGCTCATTTTTCCACCTGCCCCACGGCATAGCCAACGCGCTGATGATTACCGAGACCATGAGGTTTAACGCCGCCGAGGCTCCCGAAAAGATGGGCACTTTCCCGCAGTACAAATACCCTCACGCGCTTGAAAGGTATGCCGAAATCGCCGCTTTCGTGGGCATAGGCGGCGATACCGACAGCGAACGCTTTGAAGGGCTTCTGGCAAAGATAGACGACCTTAAGCAAAGGGTCGGCATCAAAAAAACCATACGCGAGTACGGCGTGAGCGAAAAGGCCTTCCTCTCGGCTCTCGACGAAATGACCGAGCAGGCCTTCGACGACCAGTGCACCGGAGCCAACCCGAGATACCCGCTGATGGCGGAGATAAAGCAGATGTACCTAAACGCGTACTACGGCCGGTAAGCCCAGCCCGCGCCCGCTGAACAATCCCCCCGGCTAAGCCGGGGGGATTGTTCAGCGGGGGCTGCCGCAAACCTCCTTAGCCCGAGGACTAGCGACGTCCTCGGCCATAGCCGTGCTGCTGTTTGCGGCGGCTTTGTCCCGGCCGCGGGCAGCCTCGTTTCGCGGTGGACATTGCTCGTGCTGGCGTTTTTTGCCCTCGCGAATACGGGCTGCCTTGCGCTGGCCGCCATTATAAGGCTGCTCTGTACGGGTAGGGCTTTGGCGCGCTGACGGCGTTTTTCCATAAATCCGGTGTTATAATAAACAAAAGCCCTTTTTGTGCGGCGTAATTCTTATGTGAAACGACAAAAATAAAAAAACTTCCCGCGTCCGCCTTGAAAAAGGGCGGATAATTTCATAAAATGATAATGTCGAAAGCGCAAACAGGAGGGCCCTGATGATAAGAGCCGGATCCATTGCCGGGCATGCGGTTTTTGTGCCCGAAAAGCTGTCGGAAGACCTTTCGGCGGCTTGCTTTGCGCCCCGTCCGACGCAATACCGGGGCGGGCACGGCGCGCCGCTTTTCTGTGAAAACTACAACTTATTGTTTCGAAGCGCGTAAAAAAGGCATCTCTGTGAGGTGTCTTTTGCTGATTTTCGCGGGCGATTTTTCGTTTAGGGGGATTCAAGGATGTCCGAAAGGAAAAAGGTGGCCGTTATAATCGGCAGCGACAGCGACTTTCCAGTGATAAAGCCCTGTATAAGTCTTCTTAAAAGCTTCGGCGTGCCCTGCGAGGCGCGCGTGATGTCCGCCCACCGCACGCCGCTCGAGGCTGCGCGCTTCGCCGAGGGCGCACGCGCGGCGGGATACGGCGTAATCATCGCCGCCGCCGGCAAGGCCGCCCATCTCGCCGGCTCGCTCGCGGCCCATACGACGCTGCCCGTCATCGGCATACCCGTCAGGGCCTCGGCCCTCGACGGGCTGGACGCCCTTTTGTCGACGGTGCAGATGCCCAAGGGCGTGCCCGTCGCGACGGTGGCTATTGACGGCGCTGAAAACGCGGCGCTTTTGGCGGCGCAGATGCTGTCGCTGTGCGACGGCGACCTTGCGGACAAGCTGGCCGCCTACAAAAAGCGCATGCGCGACGACGTGGCGGCAAAGGACGAGCGCGTGCGCCGGGAGGCCGAATCGCTCTGAGAATGACTGGCGCGGGAGAAAAACCGACGGGCTGTAAACGAAAGGACGGGTAGGGATGAAAAAGCTGGAGCAGGTGTACGAGGGCAAGGCCAAGAGGGTGTATAAGACAGACGACCCGGCTCTTTACATCGTGGATTACAAGGACGACGCCACCGCCTTCAACGGGCAGAAAAGGGGTACAATCGCCGGCAAGGGCGCCATCAACAACAGGGTGACCAACCACCTTATGGGGCTTCTCGAAAAACAAGGCATACCCACCCATTTCGTCCGCGAGCTGTCGCAGCGCGAGACGCTGGTGAAAAAGGTGGATATCGTGCCCGTGGAGGTCATCGTGCGAAACATCGCCGCCGGCTCGCTCTCCAAAAGGCTGGGGCTTGCCGAGGGCCAAAGGCTCGCCTCGACGGTGATAGAATACTGCTATAAAAACGACGCCCTGGGCGACCCCATGATAAACGAATACCACATCTACGCCATGGGTCTTGCGACAAAAGACGAGCTTGCGACCATAGCTGATTATTCTCTGCGCATAAACGCGTTTTTGACGGCGTATCTTGCCGACCTCGGCATAGAGCTTATAGATTTCAAGCTGGAATTCGGAAGGACGCCGGACGGCTCCATCGTCCTCGCCGACGAGATATCGCCCGACACCTGCCGCTTCTGGGACAGCGCCACCGGCGAGAAGCTTGACAAGGACCGCTTCCGCCGCGACCTCGGCAACGTGGAGGGCGCGTACCGTGAGATAATGCGGCGGCTCCTGGGAGACGACCCCTGCTAAGGTGGCGGGGCGCACGACGTCGAACTGAAGGAGTGTTTGGATTGTACGACAAGCTCAGGGAGGAATGCGGCATCTTCGGCATATTTGCCGCGGGGGACGGTTCGGGCGTCGATGTGGCGCGTGAGACCTATATGGCCCTTTACGCCCTCCAGCACCGGGGGCAGGAGAGCTGCGGCATCGCCGTCAACGACGGCGGGCTCATCATGTCTCACAAGGATGTGGGGCTGGTGCCGGAGGTGTTTAACGAGATGGTGTTAAACCATCTCAAGGAAGGGCAGATGGCCATAGGCCATGTGCGGTATTCCACCACCGGCTCTGCCAGCCGCGAGAACGCCCAGCCCATGGTCATGAAATATGTCAAGGGCTCGGTCGCCCTCGCCCACAACGGCAACCTCATAAACGCCTATGCCCTGCGCGAGGAGCTGGAAAACAGCGGGGCCGTCTTTTACACCACCAACGACAGCGAGGTTATATGCCATATCATCGCGCGGGAGCGGCTTCGCACGCCCTCGGTGGAGGCGGCTATACTAAGCGCCATGAAAAGGCTTCATGGGGCATATTCGCTCGTCATAATGAGCCCGCGCAAGCTCATAGCCGTGCGCGACCCCAAGGGCTTTCGCCCTTTGTGCATGGGAAGGCTCGGCGGATGCACCGTCTTTTCCTCGGAAACCTGCGCGCTCGACGCCCTCGGCGCCGAATACGTGCGCGACATAAAGCCGGGGGAGGTCGTCGTCGTCACGCGTGACGGTATCCAAAGCTACAGGGCGGAGGGCTCCGACGAGGAAAGCACGCTTTGTGTATTCGAATACGTTTACTTCGCCCGGCCCGACTCGGTCATCGAGGGCTGCAGCGTGCACCGCGCGCGCCTTGAGGCCGGCGCGCTCCTCGCCCGCCAGTACCCGGTGGAGGCCGACATAGTATGCGGAGTGCCCGACTCGGGCCTGGACGCCGCCCTCGGGTACTCCCGCGAATCGGGCATACCTTACGGCACCGCTCTCATCAAAAACCGCTATGTGGGCCGCACCTTCATACAGCCCTCGCAGAACCAGCGCGAGCGCTCGGTCAAGATAAAGCTGAACGCCCTGTCGTCGGCCGTCAGCGGCAAGCGCGTCGTGCTGGTGGACGATTCCATCGTGCGCGGCACCACAAGCGCGCGCCTCATAGACATACTGCGCGAGGCGGGCGCGCGCGAGGTGCATATGCGCATATCCTCGCCGCCCTTCTTGTTCCCCTGCTATTTCGGCACCGACATAGATTCCCGCGAAAAACTCATTGCCTACAAGATGTCGGTGGAGGACATAAGAAGGTGTATAGGCGCCGATTCGCTGGGCTTTCTGAGCGTGGAAAACCTTGCCCGGATAAACGGCCCCGGCGAGAAAAACTACTGCATGGGCTGCTTTACCGGCAAATATCCTATAAACGTGCCGGAGAGCGTGCCCAAGGACCGCTTTGAGAAAAAACTGCCGCTATAGCCCGCGGCCGTATACCGGCTGTCGAGCAGGCGTTTTGACATACGGGGCCTTCCCGTAAAAACATAAAAAGGAATGGGACCAAATGAGTGACAGCTTCAGCGAAAGCTACCGCAGGGCAGGCGTGGACGTTACGGCCGGATACCGTGCGGTTGACCTTATCAAAAAGCAGGCGGAGCGCACCCGTATCCCCGGCGTGCTGGACGGGGTGGGCGGCTTTAGCGGGCTTTTCGCGCCCGACCTTACCGGCATCAGACAGCCCGTGCTCGTATCAAGCACCGACGGCGTGGGCACAAAGCTAAAGCTCGCCTTTCTCATGGACAAGCACGACACCGTCGGCATAGACTGCGTCGCCATGTGCGTCAACGACGTGATATGCAGCGGCGCGCGCCCGCTCTTTTTCCTCGATTACATCGCCCTCGGCAAAAACGTGCCGGAGCGCGTGGAAGAGATTGTCAAGGGCGTGGCCGATGGCTGCGCCGAGGCCGGCTGCGCGCTGATAGGCGGGGAAACGGCAGAGATGCCGGGGTTTTACGCTGCGGGCGAGTATGATATCGCCGGCTTCGCCGTGGGAATAGCCGACCGCGGCAGCATACTCGACGGAGCCTCGGTCGCCCCGTCGGACGTGCTTATAGGACTGCCATCCTCGGGCATCCACTCCAACGGCTTTTCGCTGGTTCGCCACATTTTCCGCTTCAACGAGGAGAACATACACACCCAGTTGAGCGAGTTCGACAAGCCGCTCGGCGAGCTGTTTTTGACCCCTACGAAGATATATGTAAAGCAGGTGGCGGCCCTTATGGCATCGGCGCCTGTCAAGGCCTTTGCCCATATCACCGGCGGCGGCTTTTACGAGAACATACCGCGCATGCTGCCCGAGGGCTGCCACGCGCACATAGAATGCGCCGCCATACCCGAGCAGCCGATCTTCGCGCTTATCCAGAAGACGGGCAACATCCCCGAGCGCGATATGTACAATACCTTCAACATGGGCATCGGCATGGTCGCGGCCGTCGGCAAGGCCGACGCCGACCGTGCGCTGCGGGCGCTTGAAAATGCCGGCGAGAAGGCCGTTGTTATCGGCGAGGTCAAGCCCGGCGAGCGGGGCGTGACGCTGTACTGAGTTTGCTTTGCAGGAGGGCGGGCGTATGGTGAATATCGCTGTACTGGTTTCCGGCGGCGGCACCAACCTGCAGGCTATACTGGACGCAGAAGCCGCAGGGCGTATCGCCGGCGGGAGGGTCTGCTGCGTCATCTCCAGCAGGGCCGACGCCTATGCCCTTGTCCGGGCCCGAAACGCCGGCGTCCCCGCGCTGTGCGTGGCGAGAAAAGACTACGGCGATATGGCGGCCTACGGCGCGGCGCTTCGCGAGAGGCTTTCGGAGTTCGGCGCCGACCTGGTGGTGCTGGCGGGCTTTTTGTCCATACTGGACGCCGCGACGGTGCGCGCCTACAGCGGACGCATGCTCAATATACACCCGTCGCTGCTCCCGTCCTTCGGCGGGCCGGGCTGCTACGGCCTTCGGGTGCACGAGATGGCGCTGCGGCGCGGGGTCAAGGTCACGGGTGCAACGGTGCATTTCGTGACCGAAGAGGCCGACGCCGGGCCCATCGTGCTGCAAAAGGCGGTGGACGTTCGCGAGGACGACACGCCCGAAAGCCTGCAAAAGCGTGTCATGGCCGAGTGCGAGCAGGTGATACTGCCGCGCGCCATCGACCTTTTCTGCCGGGGGCTTTTAGCGATTGAGGACGGCAGGGTCCGTATTCTTGAAAAAAGGCGGGACCCGTAAACGGGGCTTCCGCCTTTATCCATATGCAGCCGGCGGCTGTGCCGGGGAAAATAAAACAAAGGACGGGGATGGCTTATGAGAAAACGCGCTATCATCAGCGTGTCCGACAAGACCGGAGCGGTGGAATTCGCCAGGGCGCTGGCCGGGCTCGGCTATGAGATACTCTCGACGGGGGGCACCGCGTCGGCGCTGCGGGACGGCGGCGTGGACGTTATAAACGTCTCCGACGTGACGGGCTTTCCCGAATGCCTCGACGGCCGGGTCAAGACCCTGCACCCCATGATACACGCGGGAATTCTGGCCGTGCGCGGCAACGCGGAGCACATGGAGCAGCTCAAAAAACTGGGTATTACGCCCGTCGACATCGTGTGCATCAACCTGTACCCGTTTGCCGAGACCATCCAAAAGCCGGACGTCACCCTCGAGGACGCCATAGAAAACATCGACATCGGCGGCCCTACCATGATACGCGCCGCCGCCAAGAACTGGCAGGACGTGACGGTGCTGGTGGACCCCGCCGATTACGAGGCGGTGCTGGGTGAGCTTCGCGCCGGCGGCGTCTCGCGCGAGACGCGGTTTAGGCTGGCGGCCAAGGTGTTCCGCCACACGGCGAGGTATGACGCCATGATATCGCGCTACCTGACGGAAAAGGCCGAGCCGGCCGCGTTTGCCGACAGCCTGACGCTGACCTTCGACAAGGTGCAGGACATGCGCTACGGCGAAAACCCGCACCAGAAGGGCGCGTTTTACCGGGAGATTGGCGACTTTCCCGGCACGCTTGCGGCCGCAAGGCAGCTCTGGGGCAAGGAGCTTTCCTACAACAACATCAACGACGCAAACGGCGCTTTAGACCTGCTAAAGGAGTTTGACGAGCCCTGTGCGGTCGCGGTCAAGCACGCCAACCCCTGCGGCGTGGGGCTGGGCGCCGATATCGCCGAGGCGTATCTGAACGCCTACGAGGCAGACCCCGTGTCCATATTCGGCGGGATAGTGGCCCTCAACAGGGAGGTAGACGAGAAGACGGCCGCCGAAATAAGCAAAATATTTGTGGAGATTGTGATAGCGCCGTCCTTTTCGCCCGAGGCCCTCGATATCCTTACGCGGAAGAAAAACCTGCGCCTTTTGGAGCTTGCTGACATCGCCAGGAAAAACAGCCCGTCCATGCTCGATATGAAAAAAGTGGCGGGCGGGCTTTTGGTGCAGGAACTCGATACCGCGCTGCTGCCGGAGGAGCCGCCAAGGTGCGTCACAAAGCGCAGACCCTCCGACGACGAGCTTCGCCGGCTTCTTTTCGCGTGGAAAGTGGTAAAGCACACCAAATCCAACGCCATTGTGCTCGCTAAGGATATGCGCACGGTGGGCATCGGTCCCGGTCAGACAAACCGCATAACCGCGCTTGAGCTCGCCATACGCTACGCCGGAGAAAACGCCGCGGGCTCGGTCATGGCGTCCGACGCCTTTTTCCCGTTCGACGACTGCGTCAAGGCCGCCGCGGCCGCCGGCATTACGGCCATTCTCCAGCCGGGCGGCTCCATACGCGACGAGGATTCCATCAAAGCCTGCGACGAGCACGGCATAGCCATGCTGTTTACGGGCATGCGCCATTTCAAGCATTGATCTCGCATGGCACAAATCATCGGTCACCGGAGGGAATAAATAATGAAGGTGCTTTTGGTGGGCGGCGGCGGCCGCGAACACGCCATTGCTTTAAAGCTTAGCCGAAGCCCGCTCGTATCCAAGATTATATGCGCGCCCGGAAACGGGGGCATCGCCGAGGTCGCCGAATGCGTGAACGTCAGGGCCGACGACGTCGCGAGCATGGTCGCCCTCGCCAAGTCGCGCGGCGTCGACCTCGTATTCGTCGCGCCCGACGACCCGCTCATGCTCGGCATGGTGGACGCCGTGGAGCGCGAGGGTATCCGGGCCTTTGGGCCGCGGCGTTCGGCCGCCCTCATTGAGGGCAGCAAGGCCTTCGCCAAGTCGCTCATGAAAAAATACGGCATCCCCACAGCGCATAGCGAGGTGTTCGACCGGCAAGAGGACGCCGAGCAGTACATCCGCCGAATGGGAGCCCCGATAGTGGTCAAGGCCGACGGCTTAGCCTTAGGCAAGGGCGTGACGGTAGCCGAAACGACCGAGGAGGCCGTCGAGGCGGTCAGGGCCATGATGGGCGGGCACCGTTTCGGCGACGCGGGCAGCCGCGTGGTTGTGGAGGAGCGCCTTACAGGGCCGGAGGTGTCGGTGCTGTGCTTTACCGATGGCAAGACCGTTTGCCCCATGGTGTCGGCACAGGACCACAAGCGCGCCTTTGACGGGGACAAAGGCCCCAACACCGGCGGCATGGGCGCGTTTTCGCCCAGCAAGGTCTATACGCCGGATATTGCGGAGCGCTGCCGGCGCGAGATATTCGAGCCTACCGTGCGGGCGATGGAAAGGGAAGGAAGGCCGTTTAAGGGCGTACTGTATTTCGGGCTAATGCTCACCGCCGACGGGCCCAAGGTCATAGAATACAACGCGCGCTTCGGCGACCCCGAGACACAGGTGGTGCTGCCGCGCCTGAAAACCGACCTTATGGCCGTTGTCCTCGCAATTCTCGACGGACGGCTTCATGAGATAAACGTGGAATGGGACGATAACGCCGCCGCCTGCGTCGTGCTGGCGAGCAGCGGGTACCCCGGCTCTTATCCGACCGGATTCGCCATATCCGGCCTTGCCGAGGCAAACGCCGTGGAGGGCGTGACGGTGTACCACGCGGGCACGCGCATGGACGCGGGCAGGTTTGTGACGGCGGGCGGGCGCGTGCTGGGCGTGACTGCCGTAGCCGGCGACCTTGATACGGCCGTGGGCAGGGCTTACGAGGCCGCCCGGCTCATCCGCTTCCAAGGTGCGTTTATGAGGATGGATATAGGGAAAAAACCTGAATAAACGGTATTCGCGGCGGGATATTATTAGAGGAAGGCCGGAAGGAAGACCGCGCCGGACAGGGCGCGGTCTTCTCTATTTCGCGCGGCAAAAGCCGCCGGTAGCGGAATCATCAACGCAGTGGAGGGATACGCGTGGAGCTTGAGGAGCTCGCGAAGGTGGCGCAGCGGGTGGGGGAGCTTCTTCTCAAAAGCGGAGCGGAGATATACCGCGTCGAGGACACCATGCAGCGCGTCTGCGCGGCTTACGGGGCGCACGGAAACGCTTTCGCGCTCCCGACCGGCATATTCGTGACGGTGGAAAGTGGAGGGCGGGCCATGACCCTCACCCTGCGGGTCTTAGAGCGCGAGACCAATTTTACCCGTATAGCGCAGGTCAACGAATTTTCGCGCGGGCTTTCAAGGCAAAGGCTGACGTATGGGGAAGCCATGGCGCGGCTTGATGCCATAGCCCTTGCAAGGCTTTACCCGCCCTGGCTCAGGATGCTTTCGTCGGGGCTGATTTCCGGCGTGTTCGCCCTTATATTCGACGGCGGGCCGGCAGAGGGCGCCGTGGCCGTATTCACCGGCATGGCGGTCTTTGCCTTCATACGCCTTTTGCGGCCTTTTTTGGCGAACTTACTCCTCGAGTATTTTCTTTCCGGAATGGCCGCCGGCGCCCTGCTTCTCGTCTTCGCAAGGCTGCTCCCCGCTATGAACACCTACAGCGTCGTCGTAGGCTCGGTCATGATGCAGCTTCCCGGCGTGTCTATCACAAACGCGATACGCGACGGCATGCAGGGGGACATATTGTCGGGGCTTTCGCGCTTTCTTGAATCGGCGCTTTTTATAGGCGCGCTGACCTGCGGGCTGGCGCTTGTCATGCACTGGGGGGGTGTGGCCTGATGCTGCGCGACGTATACCTGTGCGCGCTCGCCTTTTTGGGGTGCCTTTTGGTGGCCGTGCTGTACCAGTCGGAGAAGCGCCTCTTAATACCTGCGGGATTTTCCGGGTCTCTCGGCTTGGCGGTGTACCTTACGTTTATGCGTTTCTGGGGCATCGCCACCCTGGCCACCTTCGCGGGGGCCGTGGCGGTGACGCTGTACGCCGAGCTTACGGCCCGGCGCTTCCGGATTCCGGCCACCATACTCATCATCATGGGGATATTTCCGGTTGTGCCGGGGGCCGCCGCCTACGATACCGTCATGGCCCTTGTGCGCGGGCGGTATAAGGAAGCCGGACCGCGCGGGCTTGTCACCCTTGTGCTGGCCATGAGCATGGCTTTCGGAATCCTCCTGGTGGCGTCGGCCTTCCGCGCCGCGCGGTTTTTACGCGCCCGCCGCCCGCCGCGGTGAAAGGCCGGGCGCATGGCGGCGCTTGCCGCGCGACTGTATATGAAACGGGTATAGGCCGAACACCTCCACGCTGCCTTTTGCCTTTAAACGGGGATTTTTGCCGAAAATCCCTTGCAAAATCGCGCGTATACCGCTATAATGATGCTTATACTACTATTGTTTATGGAAATTAGCATTACAACGCTATGACGAAGGAAAGTAACGCGTACCGCCCCCAGGGGCGACCGCAGGTCGCCGGCAGAGAAGGCGCGCCTTAGGCTGTGAGCGAGCCGGGAAAAGCGGTCCGCGCGAAGTTCCCTTTCGAGCGGCGCCGCTGAAAAGTATAGTAGGCGGCGACGTGTCACGCCGCGTTACTGGCGTGCGGAGTGTTTGCCCGAAGGTAACCGCCGGCGCGCGGTTACCCGGCAAAAATATGGGTGGTACCGCGGAGAACTGTCTTCGTCCCTTTCACAGGGCGGGGGCGTTTTTTTATTGCCGGTAAAGCCGGCGCCCTTTGCTTAAGGCAATAAGGGCGCGCTTTGGCGAGGACCCGGCGCTTTGTCTAAGAAAGGATGAACACGCGATGAGGGAAAAGCTGAAAATAATACGCCAAAACGCCGAGAGGGAGCTCGCCGCTTTAAGCGAGCCGGCGCAGCTCGAGGCCTTCAGGGTGAAATACCTGGGCAAAAAGGGCGAGCTTACGGGCGTGCTTCGCCTGATGGGCAGCCTGCCCGAGGCCGAACGGCCGGCGGCGGGCGCGCTGGCAAACGAGGTGCGCGTTTTCTTGGAAGGCGAGCTTGCGCGGCGGCGCGCAGAGCTTGAGGAGGCCGAGCTGAAAAAGCGCCTTATGGACGAGCGCATAGACGTGACGCTGCCGGGCGTGAGCCGTCCGGTGGGCAGGAAGCATCCGCTCTCCATAGTGCTGGACGAGATAAAGGATATATTTATCGGCATGGGCTTCCAGATAGCCGAGGGGCCGGAGGTCGAGCTCGACTATTACAATTTCGAGGCCCTCAACATCCCGAAGAACCACCCCGCCCGCGATACGCAGGACACCTTTTATATCTCCGACGACGTTTTGCTGCGCACCCAGACGTCCAACGTGCAGATACGCGTGATGGAGCGCCAGAAGCCGCCCATACGCATCATCGCGCCCGGGCGGGTGTACCGCTCCGACGCTGTGGACGCCACCCATTCGCCCATGTTCCACCAAATAGAGGGGCTTGTGGTAGACAAGGGCATAACAATGGCTGACCTCAAGGGCACCTTTGACGTGTTCGCCGCCGCCCTTTACGGCGAGGGTGCCAAAACGCGCTTTCGCCCGCACCATTTCCCGTTCACCGAGCCTTCCGCCGAGGTGGATTTCTGCTGCTTCGCGTGCGACGGCGCAGGCTGCCGCCTTTGCAAGGGGGAGGGCTGGATAGAGCTGTCGGGCTGCGGCATGGTGCATCCGAAGGTGCTGAAAAACTGCGGCATCGACCCGGAGGTGTACAGCGGCTTTGCGTTCGGCATGGGGCTTGAGCGCATAGCCTTAAGGCGGTTCGGCATAGACGACATGAGGCTTTTCTTCGAGAACGACCTGCGGTTTTTAGAGCAGTTTTGACACCGCGGCAGGGATAAGCCTTTAAAGCATACGGTAAAAGGAGAGCACGCCATGAAGATTTCCATGAAATGGCTTTCAGATTTTGTCAAAATTGATATGCCTGTGCGCGCTTACGCCGAGGGCATGACCATGTCCGGCACCAAGGCGGAGGGCTACTTCACAGAGGCGGAAAAAGCCGACCGCGTGGTGGTGGGAAGGCTTGAGAGAGTGGAAAAACACCCAGAGGCCGACAGGCTTTTAATATGCACAGTGGACACGGGCGGGGCGGAGCCTGTTACGGTGGTCACAGGCGCTGCAAACGTAAAGGTCGGCGACCTCGTGCCGGTAGCCCTTAACGGCTCGACGCTTCCGGACGGCCGCCGCATACGCGGCGAGACGCTGCGGGGCGTGTATTCCGACGGTATGCTCTGCTCGCTTTCCGAGCTGGGGCTTACCAAAAGCGATTTTCCCTACGCCGACGAAAACGGCATATTCGTGCTGCGGGAGGACTGTGCCCCGGGCCAGGACATCCGCGACGCCATAGGCCTAAACGACACCGTCGTGGATTTTGAGATAACCTCCAACAGGCCCGACTGCCTTTCCGTCATAGGAATAGCGCGGGAAACGTCGGCTGCCTTCGGACTTCCCCTGACGCTGCCGGTCCCCCGTGTAAAGGGAGCCGGCGGCGACATAAGGGACTACCTTTCGGTCAGGGTGTCCGACGCCGAGCTTTGCCCGCGCTATACGGCCCGCGCCGTGAAAAACGTCCGCATAGCCCCGTCGCCGCGCTGGATGCGCGAGAGGCTGCGCGCCTGCGGGGTACGCCCCATCAACAACATCGTGGACATAACCAACTACGTCATGCTGGAATACGGCCAGCCCATGCACGCCTTCGACTACGCCTGCCTTGAGGGCGGCGTGATAGACGTCCGCCGGGCGAGAGAGGGGGAGGTCATGACGACCCTCGACGGACAGCCGCGCAGGCTGTCGGCCGACACCCTTGTCATCGCCGACGGCAACAAGCCGGTGGCGGTGGCGGGCATTATGGGAGGCGAAAATTCACAGGTCAAGGACAGCACCCGTGTCGTCATATTCGAATCGGCTAATTTCTCCGGCCCCTCGGTCCGTCTTACGGCAAAGCGGCTGGGTATGCGCACCGAATCCTCGGCCCGCTTTGAAAAGGGTCTCGATCCCCGCAACACCCTGCCTGCCGTGGAGCGCGCCTGCGAGCTTGTAGAGCTTTTGGGCGCGGGCGAGGTAGTGGACGGCGTTATCGACGTGGAGGCGCCCGCGCCGGCGCTTCGGGTCATCACCTTAGACCCGGACTGGATCAACCGCTTTTTAGACACCGATATCCCGGCGGATACCATGGCGGATATCCTGCGGCGGCTTTGCTTCGGCGTGGAGGGCGACAGGGTGACGGTGCCGTCCTGGCGGGCGGATGTGGAGGACAAGGCAGACCTTGCCGAGGAGGTCGCGCGCATATACGGCTACGACCGCATACCGTCGACCCTCATGCGCGGCCAGACCACGCGTGGATATTTTACGCCGGCACAGCGCTTTGAGCGTGATGTTTCCTGCATATTGCTTTCCGCCGGCATGTCGGAGATTACGACCTATTCGTTTATCAGCCCGCGCTGTTACGACAACCTGTGCCTGCCGGCCGATTCGCCGCTGCGGGACAGCATTGTCATAAAAAACCCGCTCGGAGAGGATACCAGCGTCATGCGCACGACCGCGCTTGCTTCCATGCTGGAGGTGCTCGCGCGCAATTACAATGTCCGCAATCCCGCCGCGGCGCTGTTTGAGCTGGCCACCGTTTACAGTAAAGCCGGCGGGGACGGCAAGCTTCCGGACGAGAGGAAACAGGTGGTGCTCGGCGCATACGGCAAAAAAGAGGATTACCTGACCCTTAAGGGCAGGGCGGAGACCCTTCTTGAGCGCCTTAGGGTGCCGCTGACCGACGTCGTTCGGTGCGAGGACGACCCGTCCTTCCACCCCGGCCGGGCGGCGCGGCTCATAAGCGGGGATACCGTTTTGGGCGTGCTGGGGCAGATACACCCGTCCGTCCAGAGAAATTACGGCGTGGGCGCGCCCCTTTTCTGCGCCGTGCTGGAGCTTAACGCGCTCAAAAGATGCGCCGGCAGAAAGCAGCCTTACAGGCCGCTTCCCAAATACCCGGCCGTCACGAGGGATTTGGCCGTGGTCTGCGACGAGGATATGCCGGTGCTCGACCTTGAGAGGGTTATAAGGCGGCAGGCGGGGACGCTTCTGGAGAGCCTTACGCTTTTCGACGTCTACCGGGGCAGCCAGCTTCCGAAGGGCAAAAAGAGCGCGGCCTATTCCCTGGTGCTGCGCGCGCCCGACCGCACCCTGTCCGACACCGAGGCCGACGCATTAATACAAAGCATTTTGCATAAGCTGGAAGAGAGAGGCGCATATTTAAGATAAAATTTTCCTTTTACCCCTTGAAATCCGGACAATTTTAATGTACCATATCATTGTGGGGTATAGGAGCAAAGACGGGAAGACCCGACGCCGCGATTGTGGGAGGGTGATGTATATGCTCGACAGGACAGTGACGTTCAATATCAAGGATGACAAGGAAAACGAAATGCGCAGCATCCTTGTGGAGGTGTACGACGCCCTGAAGGAAAAGGGTTACAACCCCCTTAACCAGATTGTAGGCTATATATTGTCCGAGGACCCGACCTATATCACAAACCATAAGAATGCGCGCAGCCTCATCCGCCGCATAGACCGCGACGAGCTTTTGCACGCCATCGTCAAGGCTTATCTCGACGGCTAACGTCTGCGTTATAAAATTTGGCTCTATGTCAATAACCTTAAAACAAAATGAAGATGGGGCGGCGGTTAAGCCGCCTCATTTTTAGGCGCTCCTAAAATAAAGCGGGGCTTGCCACGGGAAAAACAACGAAAGGCTGGTGCTTTCGCCGTGAAGGCGTTTGATTCAGATCTTGCAAAGCGGCTCGCGTTCATAAACGAGGTCGACAAAATGAAGTCGGTTTACCGTCAGACGCCCCTCCACGACGGGAGCCGCAAGGAGACCGACGCCGAGCATTGCTGGCATGTTGCGCTCATGGCGGTGCTGCTCGCCGATATGTCGGCAGAAAAGGACCTGGACCTTCTAAGGGTGGTCAAGATGCTTCTTGTCCACGACATCGTGGAGATAGACGCCGGCGACACCTTTTTTTACGACGACGCGCACGCGGAGGATAAGCGCGAAAGAGAGGATCGCGCCGCCGGGAGACTTTTCGGCATGCTGCCCGAGGCGGCAGGACGGGAGCTGAGGAGCCTTTGGGAGGAATTCGAGCAAAGGGCGACGCCCGAGGCGAAGTTCGCGGCGGCTATGGACCGTCTTCAGCCCATGCTCAGCAACTACGCGACGGGGGGCGTGTCGTGGCGCGAGCACGGCGTGACGCTTCCGACCGTGCTTGCGCGGACAAGGCATATCTGTGAGGGCTCGCCGGCACTTTGGGAATACGCGAAGGCCCTTCTTTTTGACGCCGCCGACCGCGGTTATTTACCGCGACGGTGACGCGCGGCAAAACCGGCGTTTGGCAGCCGGGCGGCCTTTTTCTCAAGGCCGGGATACCGCCGCGTCAAAGATACGGCGACGGGCGAGAGGGCAAACAGGGCGAGCAGGTTGGGCAGGGTCATAAGGGCGTTGGCGATATCGGCGAGGTTCCAGACGAGGGAGAGCGACAGCACGCTGCCGGCGTACACAGCGGCCGAGTAAAGAAGCCTGTACGCGCGCACCAGCCTTTGGCCGGCGAGGTATTCCACGGCGCGCTCGGCGTAATAAGCCCAGCCTATGATGGCCGCGAATACAAAAACGCAAAGCCCGGCCGTGAGCACAAGGCTGCCCAGCACGGGGACCGACGAGAAAACGGCGTCGCAAAGCTCCGCGCCTGCAAGGCCGGTCTGCCACTGCCCCGAATTGACCACCACCAGCCCGGTTAAGGCGCACAGCACTACGGTGTCCCAGAAGGTGGCGGTGGCCGACACCAGCCCCTGCCGTACCGAGCTCGCCGTCTGCGCCGCGGCGGCGGCTATGCCTGCGCTGCCCATGCCGGCCTCGTTGGAGAAAAGCCCGCGCGAAAGCCCGAAGCGTATGGCCAGTACGATGCCCGCCCCGGCGGCCCCTCCGGCGGCCGGGCGTGGGGAGAAGGCGCTGCGCAGTATGAGCCATATCGACGCGGGCAGGGTTTTACGCCCTGCGAAAAGCAGTATAAGGCATCCTAAAAGGTAAAAGACAGCCATAAACGGCATCAGCACGCCGCATACGCCCGCTATGCTTTTTACGCCGCCCAAAAGCACCGCGGCCGTAAGCGCGGTCAGGACAAGTCCCGTGATATGGGGCGGGACGGAGAGCTTGTGCGAAAGAAGCGAGGAGGCGGAGTTTGCCTGCACCATGCAGCCGGTGCCCAGTCCGGCGACGGCTGTCAGCAGCGCGTACATAGTGCCCAGCCCGCGGCTTTTCAGCCCGCGCTCCAGCACATACATCGGCCCGCCCGCCATGCGCCCGCCGGGCAGCCTTACCCTGTAATGCACCGACAGCGCGCACTCAGCGTAGGTGACGGCCATGCCGAGGACGCCGGCGAGCCACATCCAGAGCACGGCGCCGGGGCCGCCCAGCGACACGGCGGTCGTTACGCCGACGATATTGCCGGTGCCGACGGTGGCCGCCAGCGTTGTGGAGAGTGCGGAAAACGGGGTCATGTCGCCGGCCTGGCCGGGCTCCTTTTTGAACGAAAGGCGGATGCCTTTAAGGGTATGGCGCTGAGGAAAAGAAAGCCGTACGGTGAAAAAAACGCCCGCGCAGAATAAAAGGGCGAGCATCGGATACCCCCAGAGGAAGGTGCAGAGCCTGTCGACAAACGCGGGAAATCCGGACATAAAAAGCCCCCCTGCCAAATCTTATGACAAAGGCAGGGGGGATATGCTTGCCGGCCGCTACGCGAGCTCGTTAAGGCGCGCCTGCAAAGCGTATATATATTCCTCAAGACAGACGTTGTTTTTCATAATGATATCGGCGTGGTATTGGCCCACATACCGGAAATGCCACGGCTCGTAGGATACGCCGGTCACGGCCTCCTTGCCCTTCGGGTAGCGGAGGATAAAGCCGTACTGAGCCGCGTGGCCGGCAAGCCATTTGTAGGCCTCCGTTTTGTCAAGACCGGTGTTCAGGGTGGAGCTGCTCGCTATGTCCGCCGCGTAGCCGTACTGGTGTTCGCTCGCGCCCGGCGGCATTATGGTGCGCTGGACGATGGCCGCCGCCTCGGCCGCGCTGTATCCCTTTTTGATGTAGCTTTGGACATTGCTGTCGTAATTTCTTTTCTGCAAGGCGTAGCTGCGGTAGCCGGAAACAAGATATGTTTTATGGCCGGCCGCGCGCGAGGCGTCTATAAACGCGCAAAGCGCGTCGTGGCAGGCCGACGCTATGCGCCGCTGGCCGCCGGACGACGAATATTTTGTCACGTCGGAAAGCTCCGGCTCATAGTCCTTGCCGAGGGTGTGGTCGCGGTTTACGAGCCTTAACTCAGGCGAATCGAGAAACGTCCTTATCTGCTCGGCCGTAAGCGCGGGGTCCACAAGCCCGGCCACGGGCTTAATGTTAATGGACGAGGACTCGCTGCGGGAGCCTTCAGAGCCGGCCGCGCCGCTTTCCGCTTCAGACACGGCGGAGCTTTCGGCCGCCGACGACGCATAGGACGCGTGCGACGCATGGGACGCGTGCGACAAGGCCGAGCTTTGGGGCGCGGCGGAGCCTTTTGCGGGCCAAAGGTCGCGCCCGAACAGAAACGCGAGGGCTGCCGCCATGAAAAGGACGGCCGCGAGGACGGTCGCGACGGACCCGGCCGCGCTGCGCCTTTTGGCGCGAAAACGTGAGGCTTTACCGCTATAAGCCATTTATGCCCACCTCCATGTGTGTAACGGCCGGGCAGACCGGGCGTCATATGCTGAAGCTGCCGTTTTTATAGATGGCGATAAAGTAATAGATGCCCGAGCTTAAGTGGCACAGGTACAGGAAGACGCCCGCGGCGCAGGCTATAACAGAGCGCAGCCTTTTGCGAAGCGGGTCGTTGTAATATTCAACAAAGCGGATGAGGCTCACCGTCTGCAGTATGAGCTGCGCGATGTAATAGCCCCAGAAAAAGTCGCCGTAAACCCAGTCTGCGCCCTTGAGGGCGAACAGGCTTAGCTCGGCCATGGCGATGATGCCGATAATCCAGGAAAGCAGGAGCGTCCTGTCGCGGTGTAGCCTTTTGATGTTCATAAGCAGCACGAATATGGGAAACGCCAGTCCAAGCAGCACCGATATGAACACGTTGGGCGAATAGGTGCTCCACACCTTGAAAAGGTCTATTTCAATACCGGATATGCTTTCGGGCTTGCCTATCCTCATAAAATACTGGTACGGCAGGTAGGCAAGAATCGGGATAAAGGAAAGGCCGAGCCACAGGCACCTGAAAAAGCTTTTCCCCCTGCTGCGGACGAGGTCTGCCAAAAGCATCAGGGCGGCGGCGGGCAAAAATATGATGGAAAAGCTCGGCTTGGCGAGGTTGTCGAGCATAAGTATGGCGGAGAAGGCGGCATACCAGAAGGGCGCGGTAGGCAGCCGTATGCCGAAGAGCCTTATACGCCCGAAGCTTTTGGGGTCGCGCTCCAAAAGCCAGACAAACATGAAGAATACGGCGAGCGCGAAAGGCTTTTCGACTATGCAGGGCGGGTTGTGCCACACCGACGGGCCGCCCTGGCCCAGATAAAGCTGGTTGAACCAGGGGATGTAAATGGGCGAAAGAAAATTAAGGGTGAGTGAGAGCAAAAGCACGGTGGAGCTTTTAAGGTCGGGCAGAAGGCGCGCTATGATGAACTCCAGCAGAAAAAGGCACAGCATGATATAAAGCGAGCTTGCTATGGCGCCCGCCAGGACAAGCGGGATGTTGAAAAAAGAGCGCAGCATAAGCGCCGTAAGATGGAATATCGGGTACGAGATATGGTTTTCAGGCGTGAAAAGGCGCTCGGCAAAATTCAAGTGGCTGAGGTTGTCGGCCACAAAGCCGGGCTCGGTATTCTGCTTGTAGAAAAGCAGGAAGGTGACTATAAAAAGCGAAAGATACACAAAGCCCCGGGCGAAATACTGCGGGGCGGCCTTTTGCACATACTGGTCCTGCTTCATTATAACGGTGTCACACCCTTGCTTTGGTGATGGGCCTCTGGTAACCAAAGGCTTGCCGGATAACGGAAACGCTAATATTTTAGCATATCAAAGGCAAAATGTAAACGGCGTGCGGCTAAAGCAAAAGGGAGAGATAGGCGTTTATCATAGCGTCCCCCGCCAGAATGCTGAGGATGCAGGCCGCCGATATAAACGGCCCGAAGGGTATCTCGCTTTTGCGCTCGGCCTTGCCGCGCATCATGAGGACGACGCCGAAGGCCGCGGCCAGCACGGCCGACAGCACAAAGGCCAGCAGTACGCGCTGCCAGCCGAGCAGAAGCCCGCACACGGCGAACAGCTTGATATCACCCTCGCCCACGCCGCCGGTCAGCACCGCTATCACGAAAAGAGGGACGCTCACCGCAAAAAAGCCTATCACCCTGCTGTGCCAAGGGAGCTCGCGCACAAAAATGAGAAACAAAAGCCCCGCCGCGCCGATGATGACATGAAACCGGTCGAAAATCAGCTTGTGGTCGTAATCTATGCCCGCCAGCACGACGAGCGTCGAGCAGACGGCGGCGTATAGCAATGCCGGCAGCGACAGCCCGTAAACTATGTAAAGCATTACCCATAAAAATGCGTTGAGAAGCTCCACTGCGGGGTACCGCGGCGATATCCTGCCTCCGCAGTAACGGCACCTGCCGCGCAGCGCGAAAAAGCTTGCGACGGGCAAAAGATCCCCAAAGGAAAGCGCGTGCCCGCAGGCAGGGCAGGCCGAGCGCCCGCGCAGCGGGGAAATATTCATCGGCATCCTGTATATAAGCACATTGAGAAAGCTGCCTGCGGCAAGCCCCATCAGAGCGATATACACGCCCCAGAATATGTCCATATAAAGCCCCGTTTCTCCGGCGGCAGGAAATGTATCGTCAGCCATTTGCCGCCGGGAAAATGGCTGCGGCCTTTGCTGCCGGTGGCCCGGCTACCCTGCCCGGGCATGAGAAAACCCGCAGCGGCAGACGATTGCAGATGCGGGTTCCGACAGGACGGCAAGGCGCGTTCTCCGGTCACACCTTGCCCTTGAGCGCGCGGTCAAGCCAGACGCTTGCGATGCTCATGGCGTTGTAAAGCCCGTTTTTTTCGGAATGGCGGAGCACGCGGTCCTTTGCCTTGAGGTCCGGGTCGGTATACAGGAGCTCGATGGTGGCCTTTTTGGTCATCATAAGGCCGCCGCGCTCCTCCTTATCGAGTATGTGTATGGCGATGATATAAGGATCGGTGGGGTTTCCGTAGTAAAGGATATCATCCTTCCTGACAAGGGGAAAACCCTTGTAATACAGCATTCCGTTTCCCTTTTTCTTTTTTTCGGCCATCTATTTACCTCCAAAAGTCGGCATTCCTTCTTGCGGTCGGTTGGTTTCCACCAGTATAGCAGATTTCCCCGCTTTTGTAAAGTACCGGCGCCGCCGAATTGCAGCCGCTTTGTACGAACACCTACGGCGGGCGGCGCCGGTTATACCGCGCGCGGCCTTTCACCGTGCGGGACGCGCAAACGGGCGGCGGAAAAAAGCCTTGACAAACCTCCCCGGGGCGCATATACTATAATTAGTTAGACAAATTAAGTAATGCGTATGCGGGCGGATATATGGGAATACCCGTAACGAGGGGGAAAAACGGTGGACGCGTTCGCGAGCGAGCTAAACACCATACTGGTGGACACCTTCCGCACCATAATGAAGATAGAAGAAAACACCGTGCGCAAGATGAAAAACAGCGACCTCACCATAAGCGAGGTGCATGTGCTGGAGGCCGTGGGAAAGACCGGCGGGCCGAGGACGGTAAGCGATATCGCGCAGGAGCTGGGCATCTCGCTGCCGTCGGTTACGGTGGCCATCAACAAGCTTGCAAAAAAGGGCTATGTCAGCAAGAGCCGCTGCGCGAAGGACGGCCGCCAGGTGCTTTTGTCGCTTACCAAGGCGGGCGTGACCATATATCAGGTGCACCGGTATTTCCACGAGCAGCTTGTCCGCAACGTGTCGAAGGGCTTCGACGAAAGCGAAAAGGCGCTCCTGCTTCGCGCCATGCGCAACCTCAACGATTTTTTTGCAAAACAGGGCTGACCGCCGCTTTGGTAAGAATGCAAAGCGGCGTAAACGGAGGAGCAAATGGGATTTTTAGTTTTGGGCACCGGCGGCAGCGTGCCGTCCCGGGCGGTAAAAAACGACGAGCTAACCCTCTTTCTCGACACTGACGACGAATGGATATCGACAAGGACAGGCATTCGGGAGCGCAGGGTCTGCGTCGGTGAAAGCATCACCGACCTTGCGGAATCGGCGGCGCGCGCGGCGCTCGACATGGCGGGCGTAAAGCCGCGGGAGCTGGATTTCATAATCTGCTCCACCGTCCGCGGCGACAAGGCCTTTCCGTCGCTTGCGTGCCTTTTGCAGGAGAGGCTGTCCGCGTCCTGCGCGGGTATCGATATAAACGCGGCTTGCGCGGGCTTTGTGTACGCGCTCGACATGGCCGACGTCTTTATGAAGGTCAGGGGCTATAAACGCGTGCTGGTGGTATGCGGGGAGGCCATGTCGCGCATAGTGGACTGGAGGGACAGGTCGACCTGCGTGCTGTTCGGCGACGGCGCCGGGGCGGTCGTCTTGGGCCCGTCGGACGACAGGTTTATATCGCGCCTCTCCGTTACGGGGGACTGGAAGGTGCTTTACGCCGACAACAGCACCGGCAACAGCCCTTACGCCGAAAACAGCGAGGGATGCTATGTCCGCATGAACGGGCAGGAAGTGTATAAATTCGCCGTGTCGGCCATTGAGCACGACATTCTTTACCTGTGCGGCAGGGAGGGCATCCGGCCTTCGGAGGTGGATTTCTTCCTCCTGCACCAGGCCAACCGTCGCATCATAGACGCGGCGCGAACCCGCCTTAGGCTGCCGGAGGAGAAGTTCCCTGTAAACATCGACAGGTACGGCAACACCTCGTCGGCGACAATCCCGCTTCTGCTCGACGAGCTAAACCGCGCGGGCGCGTTAAAGCCCGGGCAAAGGCTTCTTATGAGCGCGTTCGGGGCGGGGCTTACCACGGGCTCCTGCCTTTTCCGGTGGCAGACAAAGGCATAGCGTCATTATTAAAAGAGTAGGGGAGAATAAAAAATGGTGTATGAGAAAATCGCGGGGATACTGGCGGAGTATAAGGGGATGGACGTCGGCAGCATAAGCGCCGATACGAGCTTTGAAGAGCTGGAGCTGGATTCGCTCGACACCGTCGAGCTTCTGATGCGCATAGAGGATGAGCTTTCGGTAACGCTGGAGCTTGAAGAAGCCATGAAGACGGTGGGCGACCTCGTCAAGGCCGTCGAGGCACAGAAGGATGGCGGCGATGCTTAACACAAGCCTTTGCGAGATTCTGGGTATAGAATACCCCATCATACAGGGGGGCATGGCCTGGGTGGCCGACGCCTCCTTGGCCGCGGCCGTATCCAACGGCGGGGGCCTTGGCGTCATAGCCGCCATGAACACCGACGCCGAGAGCCTCATCAAGGAGATACGCAAGGCCAAGGAGCTGACATGCCGTCCCTTCGGCGTCAACATCATGCTCATGAGCCCGTATGTCGACGAGGTCGCGCAGGTCGTGATCGACGAGCGCGTGCCGGTGGTCACCACTGGCGCGGGCAACCCGTCGAGATACATGAAGGCCTGGCTGCAGGCCGGCATCCTTGTGCTGCCGGTGGTGGCCTCCACGGGGCTGGCGCGGCTGATGGAACGGGCGGGCGCTACGGCCGTAATAGCCGAGGGCTGCGAATCGGGCGGGCACATAGGCGAGCTCACCACCATGGCGCTTGTGCCGCAGGTGTGCGACGCGGTGAGCATCCCCGTCATAGCGGCGGGCGGCATCGCCGACGGGCGCGGGCTGGCGGCGGCGCTTATGCTGGGCGCGGCGGGCGTGCAGTCGGGCACATGCTTTCTCGTGGCGGAAGAGTGCACCATCCACCGCAATTACAAGCAAAAGGTGCTTGCAGCGAAGGATATCGACACAATCGCCACCGGCAGGCGCTTAGGGCATCCGGTGCGCTCGCTCAAAACGCCGTTTTCCAGGGCGTTTTCCGCCAAGGAGAGCGACCCCAACGTCACAAACGAGGAGCTGGAGGCTATCGGGGTAGGGGCGCTGAGGCTGGCCGCTCGGGAGGGGGACCTGCAAAACGGCTGCTTCATGGCCGGTCAGGTCGCCGGGCTGGTGCGCCGCGAGCGGCCCGCAGCGGAGATACTTCGGGATATGGCTGGCGAGGCCGAGGCGCTATTAAAGGGTGCGGGGCAATGGATAATGTAACGAAGGTCGCCGCCCTTTTCGCCGGGCAGGGGGCGCAGTACCCCGGAATGGGACGCTCGCTTTATGACGGCAGCGCGGCGGCGCGGGCGGTTTTCGCCATGGCCGACGACGTGTTTTCGGGCACGTCGGAGCGCTGCTTCACGGGAAGCGACGAGACGCTGAGAAACACGCTCTTTACCCAGACCTGTGTCTGTGCCGTTGATTTGGCGTGCGCCGCGGCCCTCGACGAGGCCGGCGTCGGCGCGCAGGGCGCGGCGGGCTTTTCGCTCGGGGAAATGGCCGCGCTCGCGTATGCCGGCCTGCTTTCGCAAAGAGAGGCCTTCGCGCTGACCGCAGAGCGCGCCCGGCTAATGCAGCTATGCACGCGGGGCGAAGACGGCGCCATGGTCGCCGTGCTCCGGCTTGACGCAGAAAGCGTGAGGGACCTGTGCCGCAGGTTTTCCGGGCTTTACCCGGCAAACTATAACTGTCCGGGCCAGACGGTGGTCGCGGGGGAGAGGACGGAGCTTGAAAAGCTTGCCGCGCGCGTCGCGCAAAAGGGCGGCCGGACCGTGGCCCTCGCTGTAGGCGGGGCGTTTCACAGCCCCTATATGGCAAGGGCCGCCGACGGGCTTCGCGAGCATGTGCGGGCATACCGGTTTTCGCCGCCGCGCATACCGCTTTACGCAAACGCCACCGCCGCCCCCTACGATGCGGAGAGCGCCGCGGCGCTCATCGCCGCGCAGGTCGAGAGCCCTGTGCTGTGGGAGGCCACGATTAGGCGCATGGCGACAGACGGCTTTGACACATTCGTGGAGATGGGTCCCGGGAGGGTGCTTTCGGGCCTTGTGAAAAAGATAATTCCCGGGGCGCGTATATGCAATGTCGAGGACATGGAGAGCCTGCGGGAAACTGTGCGAGAGCTAAAGGGGGAGCGTGTGTGCTGAAGGGAAAAACCGCCGTCGTAACGGGAGCGTCAAGGGGCATCGGGCGCGAGATAGCGCTTTCCATGGCCCGAGCGGGCGCCAATATCGCCGTCGTATGCGCGAAAAGCCTTGACGCCGCGGACTCCGTATGCCAAGCGGCGCGCGCGCTGGGCGTGAAGGCAGAGCCTTATCTGTGCGACGTGGCGTCGTTCGAGGATACGGCCGCCCTGACAAAGCGGATACTGGACGATTTCGGGTCGGTCGACATACTGGTGAATAACGCGGGCATCACCAAAGACGGGCTTATTTTGAGGATGACGGACGAGGATTTCGACCGCGTCGTGGACGTAAACCTCAAGGGCGCGTTCAATATGACAAGGCATTTGTGCGCCCATTTTGTGCGCCGTCGCTTTGGGCGCATCATCAATATCACGTCGGTGTCGGGGCTTTGCGGAAACGCCGGGCAGGCCAACTATTCCGCCGCCAAGGCCGGACTCATAGGGCTTACAAAGGCGACGGCGCGGGAGCTTTCGGGCCGGGGCGTCACCTGCAACGCGATAGCCCCCGGGTTTATAGACACCGATATGACGGCCGCCCTGCCGGACGACGTGCGCCGGGAGGCGGAAAAAGCCATTCCCATGAAGCGGATGGGAACTGCGGCCGAGGTGGCGCCGCTGGCGGTATTTCTGGCGGGCGACGGCGCATCCTATATCACGGGAGAGGTCATACGCGTTGACGGCGGCATGTGCATGTGACGGTCGGTTTTGACTTTTATATAGGTTATATAAGTCAAAATTCAGCGGGCATTATGGCCGGCAAAAAGCGGAGGGTTTGCTATGAGAAGAGTAGCTGTGACCGGCATGGGCGTTATATCGCCTGTGGGCAATGATGTGAAAAGCTTTTGGGATAGCCTTGTTTCGGGCAGGTGCGGCATCGGGCACATCACGCGCTTTGACACTGCGGGGCACAAGGTCACCCTCGCCGCCGAGGTAAAGGATTTCGACCCGCTTTTGCATATGGAAAAAACGGAGGTGCGCCGCAGCGACCTCTACACCCAGTACGCCGTCGCCGCCGCCTGCCAGGCCATGAGTGACAGCGGGCTTTCGGGCGTGGCGCCGGAAAGGCTCGGCGTGTATTTCGGCTCGGGGATAGGTGGCATTATAACCTTCCAGAGCGAGAGCGAAAAGCTTATAAACAAAGGCCCGTCGAGGATATCGCCGCTTTTCGTGCCCACCATGATAGCCAATATCGCCGCTGGCGTCATCGCCATACGCTACGGCGCAAAGGGGCCGTGCCTGCCTGTGGTGACGGCGTGCGCGACGGGGACGCACAGCATCGGCGAGGCTTACAGGTGCATCCTCCACGGCTACGCCGACGCCGTAATAGCCGGGGGCGCAGAGGCGACCGTAACGTCCCTTGCCATAGCCGGATTTGCCAACTGCATGGCGCTTTCCACAAAAAGCGACCCGCTTTCGGCGTCCATACCGTTTGACAGGCGCCGCGACGGCTTTGTCTTAGGCGAGGGGGCCGGCGCCCTGGTGCTGGAGGAATACCATCACGCCGTATCGCGCGGCGCCAGGATATACGCCGAGCTTTGCGGCTACGCCAACACCTGCGACGCGTACCATATCACCGCGCCGCACCCGGACGCCGAGGGCGCCGCCGCCGCCATAGCAGATGCGGCCGCGCAGGCGGGCATAAAAAGCGGCGAGGGCGTTTACATTAACGCCCACGGAACGGGCACGCCGTTAAACGACAAGGCCGAGACACTGGCTATTAAAAAGGCGTTTGGCGAAAGCGCCCGCAAAGCGCTTATAAGCTCCACCAAATCCATGACAGGCCATATGCTCGGCGCGGCGGGCGCCATCGAAGCCGTGGCGGCAGTCATGAGCCTTGTGTCGGGTATTGCGCCGCCTACAATCGGTTATACGGAACCCGACGAGGAGTGCGACCTCGATTATGTGCCGGGCGAGGCAAGGCGATATCCGGGTGAGTACGCCCTCTCGGTCTCTCTCGGGTTCGGCGGACACAACGCCTGTATCGCCTTCAGAAAGGCGCGGGCGTGACTGCGTAAGAAGGGCAGGTAGGAAAATGGATATCGAAACCGTCAAAGCGCTTTCCGCGGTGCTCAATGAAGCGGGGCTGACAGCCCTTGAAATCGCCGAGGGCGATATGAGGATACGGCTCGAGAAATCGGCACCGGTGGCCGCGCCGCCGCCTGCCGTGCCGGCTGTCGGCGCGCCCGCGGGCATGGACGACGTCCCGGGTATGCCGGCGGAGGAAACGCCCGTAGACTTCAACAGGATAAAGGAGATACGCTCGCCCATGGTGGGGGTGTTCTACGCCGCGCCGGCGCCTGACCAGCCGCCGTTTGTAAGCGTGGGGACTAAGGTCAGAAAAGGCGACGTGCTTTGCATAGTCGAGGCCATGAAGGTAATGAACGAGATCCTTGCCGAGGAGGACGGCGAAATCGTAGATATCTGCGTGTCCAACGGCGATATCGTGGAGTTTTCGCAGACCCTTTTCAAGCTGTGCTGACTGGCGCGTATTAGGGAGGTACAAGGATGGAACAGCGCAAGCTGGAGGAGCTTTTGCCCCACCGGGGTCCCATGCTGCTCATAGACGAAGCCGAGGCCGACGGCGAAAGGGCGACGGGACGGGTGCGCATAAAAGGCGACGAATGGTTTTTGCAAGGGCATTTCCCGGGTAATCCGGTAGTGCCGGGCGTGATACTGTGCGAGATGATGGCGCAGACCTGCTGTGTGCTCCTTTCGGGCCAGTCGCGGGGCGTCACGCCGTATTTTACCGGCCTTGACGGCATACGCTTCAAAAAAAGCGTCCGGCCGGGCGACGAGGTGGTATTCGAGTGCGAGGTGCTTCGCCGCAAGGGGCCGTTTTGCTTCGCGCGCGGGACGGGCAGCGTCGGCGGCGAGGTCTGCGTCAGCGGCGATTTTTCCTTCGCGCTGGTAAAGTAGCCCCGCGCGGCCGGCGCGGTGTATCAAGGCGGTAGTGAAAGGGCGGTGTCCTTTTGTTTTCCAAGGTACTAATAGCCAACCGCGGTGAGATCGCGGTGCGTATCATACGGGCCTGCAAGGAGATGGGCATATCCACCGTGGCGGTGTTCTCCGAGGCCGACAGGGACGCCCTCCACGCCAACCTGGCGGACGAAAGCTACTGCATAGGCCCGCCGCCGGCGTCGGAGAGCTACCTCAACATGGCGGCCGTCCTGTCGGTGGCGACGCTGACGGGCGCACAGGCCATCCACCCCGGCTACGGGCTTTTGTCGGAAAACGCAAAGTTCGCGTCGCTGTGCGAGAAGTGCGGCATCGCGTTCATCGGGCCGCCTGCCGGCGTCATCGCGGCCATGGGGAGGAAGGACGAGGCGCGGCGCCTGATGCGGGCTGCCGGCGTCCCGGTGATACCGGGCTGCGACGACGTCGCCGATTTGGAGGACCTTAGAAGAAAGGCGGCCGATATAGGGTACCCGCTTGTCATCAAGGCGCGCTCGGGCGGCGGCGGCCGGGGCATACGCGTCGTAAACGGCGAGGCGGAGCTTGAGCGGGCGTATCAGACGGCCTGCGCCGAGGCGAGCGCCGCCTTCGGGGACGGGGGCGTATACCTGGAGCGGCTTCTCAGCCCCGTGCGGCATGTGGAGATGCAGCTTCTGTGCGACACCAAGGGCAATGTGGTATGCCTCGGGGAGCGCGAATGCTCCATCCAGCGGCGCAACCAGAAGCTTATAGAGGAAAGCCCGTCCCCCGCCGTAAACGATGATATCCGGGCGAGGATGACGGACGCGGCGGCGCGGGCGGCGGCCAAAATAGGCTATGTCGGCGCCGGGACCATAGAGTTTCTCCTGGACGCCGATGGCAATTTCTATTTCATGGAGATGAATACCCGGCTGCAGGTGGAGCACACAGTCACCGAGATGGTGACCGGCATAGACATCGTCAAGTGGCAGATACGGGTGGCCACTGGGCATCCGCTGGGCTTTTCGCAGGAGGATATAACCGTGTCGGGCAGCGCTATCGAATGCCGCATCAACGCCGAAAACCCGGCGCAGGGCTTTAGGCCGAGCTGCGGGCGCGTCACCCTGCTGCATATCCCGGGCGGGCCGTGGGTGCGCTTCGACACGGCGCTGTACCAGGATTACGTCGTGCCGCCGTATTACGATTCCATGATAGGGAAGCTCATCGTTTACGCCAAGACGCGCGAGGAGGCCATACGCAAGATGCAGGCGGCGCTGTGCGAGCTTGTCATAGAGGGCGTGGACCACAACAGCGAGCTGCTTTCCGACATATTGTCGTCGCAGGCGTTTTTATCGGGCGACTACGACACCGGCTTTCTCAACGATTGGGGCTGACGCCGTTTGGCCCGCCGGAGCCGGCAATGATTTAAAAACAGAGCAGAAGGGGGCGGCGTGGTGCTTAGAAAAGGCCTTTTCAAAAAGCCTAAAAACGACTTGGAGGGCGTGTCCTGGGACGCCAGCGGCATCTCGGTGCCCGACAAGACCTATTTTTCCTGCGCCGGCTGCCGCAGGATGATACTGACGTCCGACCTCGAGGAAAACCTCTGGATATGTCCGCGCTGCGGGCATTACCACAAGGTGCCGGCGCGCACAAGGCTGTCGTGGATAACCGACGAGGGCAGCTTCTCCGAGCTTTTCGCCGATATCGAGGGTATTGACGCGCTGGATTTCCCGGGCTACCGCGAGCGCCTTGCCAGGGAGCGCGCCAAAAGCGGCGAGCGCGAGGCGGTGGTGTGCGGCACGGCGCGGGTGGGCGGATACGCGTGCGCCGTTTTCGTGATGGAGCCGTTTTTCCTCATCGGCAGCATGGGGACGGCGGTGGGCGAGAAGATTACGTCGCTGTTCGAATACGCGGCAAAGAAGCGTCTGCCGGTGCTGGGATATACCGTGTCGGGCGGCGCCCGCATGCAGGAGGGCATACTCTCCCTCATGCAGATGGCCAAGACGAGCGGCGCCGTCAAGCGCCACAGCGACCGCGGGCTTCTTTATGCCGCCGTGCTGACCGACCCGACCACCGGCGGCGTGACGGCGAGCTTCGCCATGGAGGCCGACGTGATACTGGCCGAGCCGGGCGCGCTCATCTGCTTCGCGGGGCCGCGCGTCATTGAACAGACCATACGGAAAAAGCTGCCGGCCGGCTTCCAGCGGGCGGAATTCCTGCTCGCAAAGGGCTTTGTGGACGATATCGTGCAAAGGGACAGACAAAAGGCGTATTTGACGACGCTGCTCTCCCTGCACTGCGAAGGGGGGCCGGGCTGTGAAGGCTATCGAACGGGTACAGGCGGCGCGCTCGCCTAAAAGGCCGACCGCCGCAAGCTATATCGCCAATATATTCACCGATTTTCTGGAGATGCACGGCGACAGGCGCTTCGGCGACGACAGCGCCGTCGTGGCCGGCATAGGGCGGCTTAAGGGGCGGCCCGTGACGGTCGTGGCGCTGGAGAAGGGGCGCGGCACCGAGGAAAAGATAAGGCGCAACTTCGGCTCGGCAAATCCGGAAGGGTACAGGAAGGCCTTAAGGCAGATGAAGCTGGCGGAGAAATTCAGCCGGCCGGTGGTGTGCCTTGTGGATACGGCAGGCGCGTATCCGGGACAGGGTGCCGAGGAGCGCGGCCAGGGGCAGGCCATAGCCGAGAACCTCATGACGCTCATGACGCTCAAAACGCCGGTCATATCGGTGCTCATCGGCGAGGGGGGCAGCGGAGGCGCCCTCGCCCTCGCGGTAGCCGACGAGGTGTGGATGCTGGAAAACGCCGTATACTCGGTAATATCGCCCGAGGGGTGCGCCAGCATCCTTTGGAAGGACAGCTCAAAAAGCGCCGAGGCCGCCGAAAGGCTTAAGCTCACCGCCGAGGAGCTTTACGGGCTCGGCGTTATCGAAAGGGTCATCCCCGAGGCGGGCGAGGACTTCGGCCCGGTTTACGCCGCCCTCTCGGAAGGGCTTGGCGCGGCGCTGGAGCGTTACTCGGGCATGACGACGGAGGAGCTTTTGGAGCGGAGATATATGCGTTTTCGCAGGATGGGAGGAAGCGGCGGATGATAGCTCTGGTAACCGACAGCACGGCCTATTTCACAAAACGCGAATCGGAGCAGTGGGGGGTAAGGGTTGTCCCCATGTCCTACACCGTGGGGGGGCGGATATTCCACGAGACCTACTGGGACAAAAACGGCGATTATGAAACGCTGCTGCGCGAGTTCATATCGCAGGCGCGCACCAGCCAGTCGTCGGTGAGCGCCTTCATGAGCGCGTTCGACGAGCTGATAAGGCAGGGATACGACGTGCTGTGCATTACCATATCCTCGCGACTGAGCGGCACGTACAGCAGCGCGACGGTGGCGGCCAGGGAGTTAGGCAAGGGGCGCGTGGAGGTGCTGGATTCCCGGCTGACAGCCGGGGGCATGTACATGCTGGTCAAACAGGCGCGCCGTCTCATAGACGCGGGCAAAACCCTTCCGGAAATCATGGACGAGCTTATAAGGGCGCGCGACAGCATTTCCATCGCGTTTTCGGTGTCCGATCTGACGCAGCTTCGCAAGAGCGGGCGGCTGGGGGTCATACGGCAGTCGGTCAGCACCATCCTTAACAACAAGCCGCTCTTTCTGTGCGCCGAGGGGACGGTGGTGTCCGACGGGATGGCGCGCGGGCACGCGGACCAGATGCAGCGCCTTTTAAAGCGCGTGCCGCCGGGCTCGCCGGAGATTGTCGTGCACTACACCCGACAGGAGGAGCGGGCGGCCAAGGCGATGCTTAACAGCCTCGTGCAGTCTCATCCCGGGGCGAATATACTGTGCCGGGTACTCGGCCCGGTGCTTACCATCCATCTCGGGCTGTCTGTGCTTGGCATAGCTTTCCGCCAGGCGTAAGGCAGCGCGCCGGCGTTTTCCCGAAGGAGGGGTACGGTATGTTTATAGTCGCCATTGAAGCGGAGCGGTGCAAGGGCTGCGGGCTTTGCGTCGACGCCTGCCCGCGCGGTGTTTTGTCGCTCGCGACGGGAGAGTTTAACGGCAAAGGCTACACGCCCGCAAGAGCCGGCGATATGTCGCTTTGCATCGGCTGCGGCGCCTGCTACCGCATGTGTCCGGACTGCGCCGTCTCCGTAGCGCGGGCGGACGAGACGGCTTAACGCTTTTTTATACGCGTTCGCTATCCCGCAGGCGCGTAAAAGGAACGGGGAGGGACGGCTATGCAGCTTTTGATGAAGGGCAACGAGGCCTTAGCGGAGGGCGCCCTCAGGGCAGGGTGCCGCTGCTTTTTCGGATACCCCATCACGCCGCAGACCGAGGTGGCCGCCTATATGGCTAAACATATGCAAAGGCGGGGAGGCGTTTACCTGCAGGCCGAGAGCGAGCTGGCCGCCATCAATATGGTGCTGGGCGCTTCGTCGGCAGGCGTGCGCGCCATGACGTCCTCCTCCTCGCCGGGCATCTCCCTTAAGACGGAGGCCATCTCCTACATGGCGGGCAGCGACCTGCCGGGCGTAATCGTAAACGTGCAGCGCGCGGGGCCCGGACTTGGCGGGATACAGGCGTCGCAGGCCGATTACTGGCAGGCGACGCGCGCGCCGGGACACGGCGACCTGCGCCTTTTCGTGCTGGCGCCGGCGTCGGCGCAGGAGATGTTTGACCTTATCGGGGACGCCTTCGACCTCTCCGACCTCTACCGTATGCCGGCCATGATTCTGGCCGACGGCGTGCTCGGGCAAATGATGGAGCCGGTGGAGCTTGGCAAGCGGGCGACCAAAAAGCTGCCCGCAAAGGACTGGGCGCTCACGGGAACGCGACACAAGCGTCCCCACAACGTCATAAATTCGCTGTACCTTGACCCGGCCGAGCTTGAGCGGAAGGTTACGGAGCGCTTTGCCCGCTATGAAAAGGCGGCGAAAACGGAGCAGCGCGCCGAGGAATATTTTGTCGACGACGCCGAACTCGTGCTGGTGGCCTACGGCGCCAGCGCGCGGGTGGCCAGGACGGCGGTGGACGAGGCGAGGGCGAAAGGGCGCAGGACGGGCCTTATACGCCCCGTCACGCTGTGGCCGTTTCCGGCCGATTCGCTGCGGCGCGCGGCAAAAACGGCGCGGGCCTTTATCGCCGTCGAAATGAGCATGGGGCAGATGGTCGACGACGTGCGCCTGGCCATCGAATGCGCGCGCCCGGTGGGGCTTTTAAGCCGCACGGGAGGCATCATCCCCTCGCCGGAGGAAGTGCTGGAGGCCATTGAGCGGCATTTTGAAGGTTGCGGCGGGAAACCCCGCCGCGTCGGAAACGCATGAAAGGCAGGCCAGACGCGAAATGAAGATGCTTTACGAAAGACCACGGGCGCTTTTGGACGTCCCCTTCCACTACTGCCCGGGCTGCACCCACGGCATAGTCCACAGGCTGGTGGCCGAATGCCTCGACGAGCTCGGCCTTACCGGGCGGACGCTGGGCGTCGCCTCGGTCGGCTGCAGCGTGCTTTCGTACGATTACTTTGCCTGCGATATGGTGCAGGCGCCCCACGGGCGGGCGCCGGCCGTCGCCACCGGCTTAAAGCGCGCGCGGCCGGACTGCGTGGTGTTCACCTACCAGGGCGACGGCGACCTTGCCGCCATTGGCACTGCCGAGACAGTGCACGCCGCCGCCCGCGGCGAGAACATCACCGTCATTTTCATCAACAACGCCATATACGGCATGACGGGCGGCCAGATGGCGCCCACAACCCTGCCGGGGCAGGTCACCCAGACCACGCCGGAGGGAAGGCAGGTGTCCACGGCGGGCAACCCCATAAGGGTATGCGAGCTTTTATCGTCGGTGGAGGGCGCGGCGTATGTGGAGCGCGTGTCGGCAGACAGCGCGGCGCAGATACCTAAGGTAAAGCGCGCCATACGCAAGGCGTTCGAGACACAGCTTGCGGGACGGGGCTTTTCCATAGTGGAGGTGCTGTCGTCCTGCCCCACGAACTGGAATAAGAAGCCCTCCGAGGCCCTTAAATGGATACGCAAGCACATGATATCGTATTACCCGCTCGGCGTGTACCGCGACGCCAAAGCCGCGCCAAAACCGGAAAACGCCGACAAAAAGGAGGGGTCGCAGTGAAGAAAACCGTTTCCGTCCTGCTGGCCGGCTTTGGCGGGCAAGGCATACTTTTCGCGGGAAAGGTGCTGGCAAGCGCCGGACTTCTCACAGGCAAAAAGGTGTCGTGGCTGCCCTCGTACGGCCCCGAGATGCGCGGCGGCACCGCCAACTGCGGCGTCGTGCTGTCGGACACGGAGATAGGCTCTCCGCTGGTGCTGCATCCCGATTACCTTGTGGTGATGAACGAACCGTCCTTCGAGCGCTTCGAGCCCATGACGGCAAAGGGCGGAAAGCTTATCGCCGACAGCTCCCTCGTCGTCGGGCACTCCAAAAGGCCGGACATCACCGAGTCGCGCGTGGACGCGACGCGCCTCGCGCAGGAGAACCACCTCTGCGGGCTTGCCAACATCATAATGCTCGGACGGCTGATAAGGGAATCGGGCATATTGAGCGTCTCTGCGGTGCAGAAGGCGCTCGCGGCCTGCATACCGGCCGCCAAAAAGGCCCTTCTGGCCGGCAACCTCGCGGCTCTCGAACTGGGGTGCAGGTAGTTTATTGGAGGTTAGAAGTCGGAGGTCAGAGGTCGGACAAGAGGCAAGGAAAGAGCGGCTCAGACGAGTCGCCTTTTCTGACTTCTGACCTCTGACTTCTAGTCGGGTCGGCGTCCCCGGCGGCCCAAACCTAAATTTATATCTTTTCAAACCGCCCGTCCTGTGGTATGATGTTTCCTGTCAGGACCGGGCGGCATTTGTTTTGCAAAACGGTCTACACGCGCGGCGGGGAGGTGCCGAAAACGGCTCCCGACGAGATTGAGAGAAGTATCGTCAAAAAATTTAAAAAGAGCATTTGGTACCGGTTCATGGGCGGTATTATCGACTACCGGCTCATCGGCGCCGGCGACCGAATAGCAGTTTGCGTGTCGGGCGGCAAGGATTCCATGCTTATGGCAAAGTGCGTGCAGCACCTGCAAAAGTACAGCAAATACCCGTTCGAGGCCGAGTATATCGCTATGGATCCGGGCTACGCGCCGCAGGACAGGCAGCTTATCGCCGACAACGCCGAACGCCTTGGGATACCCTTAAGGATTTTTGACACGGCAATCTTTCGCGTCGTCGAAAAAGCCGGCAAGTCGCCCTGCTACCTTTGCGCGAGGATGCGCCGCGGCCACCTCTACAGGCAGGCCCAAAGCCTCGGCTGCAACAAGATAGCGCTCGGGCATCATTTCGACGACGTTATCGAGACCATCCTCATGAGCCTTTTGTACGGCGCCGAGATACGCACCATGATGCCCAAGCTCCGCAGCACAAATTTCCCCGGCATGGAGCTTATACGCCCCATGTACCTTGTGCGCGAGGCCGACATTGTCTCCTGGCAGCGGTATAATGGCCTTAATTTCCTGCAGGGCGCCTGCCGTGTCTCTGCCGCGCAGGGTGAGGGCGGGTGCGGCGGCTCCAAAAGGAGCGAGATAAAGGCGCTTATCGCCTCCTTCAGAAAGACGAACCCGTATATAGACATAAATATTTTTAAAAGCGTGCACAACGTCAGTCTGGAAACCATCATAGGCTACCGCCGCGGGAATGAGCGCCGCAGCTTTCTCGACAGCTATGACGACCCTGACGGCGCGCACACCGGCGAAGAGCGTTAGGACTCCCGCCCGAATTGACAGAGGTTCAGCCGCGCGGTATAATTAATGCCCGCCGGATAATCCAAAAACACGGCCGCCAAGCGGCTTGCGGGCTGTTTTGGATTAAGGAGCGCCGGCGGAGCGCCTGAATCTTTTAAAAACGGCGGTTATGATACGCGTGGCTACTTTGTCACAAAGTCACTGTAGTTTTTTTCCCTTTCGAGGTACAATAAGGACGTAAAAGAAAAAAGGAGTGGATTATCAATGCTTAACGTTACAGCCTCTACCTTCGACAAGGAGGTTTTGCAGTCCGATGTCCCTGTTTTGGTGGATTTCTGGGCAGAGTGGTGCGGTCCGTGCAGGATGCTGGCTCCCATACTCGACCAGCTTGCCGCGGAAGTAGGCGATAAAGCCAAAATCGCAAAGGTAAACGTCGACGAAGAGCCACAGCTCGCGAGCTCGTTCGGCGTGATGAGCATTCCGACCGTAATCATATTCAAAAACGGCGAGGCCGTGGAAAAAAGCGTCGGACTTAGGAGCAAGGACGACCTTAAACGCCTGCTCGGCGTTTGACGCTTCGGGGAAAGCGGGGGCGAGAGGTTTTCAGAGCCTGGCTTTGAAGGCCTTTGCGCCCCCGCTTTGGGTATGTTTGAGGCGCCCGTCTCATATATATCTATGAGGGGGAGTCGACATGCTGCTGCGGTACTCGGATCTTAGAAACAAAGAGGTCATCAACCTGAAAACCGGAAGCAGGCTGGGCTATATCTGCGACCTTATCATCAAGCTGCACGAGGGGCATATCTGCGCCATTGTGGTGCCCGGGCCAAACCGCTTTTTCTGGTTTTTCGGGCGGGATGACGATATAGAGATACCGTGGGACTGCATAGAGCGCATAGGCGACGACCTGATACTTGTGAATTTCGAGCCGCCCCCGCTGCGCTGCCAGAAAAAACGGATTAAGTTTTTCGGCTCGGGCTGAAAGCTTTCGCAAGCGCGATTTCCGGCCGTTTTGCCGACAATATACTCCCTTTAAAGCCCGCCGCCAAAAAGGATTGGTCTTGCATTTGCCCGCGGATTTTGGTAGAATAAAGCAAGCGTATGAGGGCGGGCGCTTTTTTCGCCGGCGGCCGGGACAGGCCGCCGTTTTGCGGGCGTCGGGCCAAGACCGTGCCAACCTGTTTTTTGGATGTGTTACGATTGTACCTAAAATGCATAGAACTGCAGGGCTTTAAATCGTTTCCGGACAAGACCGTCATCCGTTTCGGCGGCGGCATCACGGCCATCGTGGGGCCCAACGGCAGCGGCAAGAGCAATATAGCCGACGCGATACGGTGGGTGCTGGGCGAGCAGTCCTCCAAGACCCTGCGCGGCACCAAGATGGAGGACGTGGTTTTCGACGGTACCGCGGAGCGCAAGGCTCAGGGCTTTGCCGAGGTGTCGCTTACCGTCGACAACAGCGACGGCCGGCTGCCGCTTTCCTATGAGGAGATAACCGTCTCGCGGCGCTACTACCGTTCCGGCGAGAGCGAGTACCTGATCAACCGCGTGCCCGTGCGCCTTCGGGACGTGCACGAGCTGTTCATGGACACGGGCCTCGGCCGCGACGGCTACTCCATCATAGGTCAGGGGCGCATCGCCGAGATATTGTCGGTGAGAAGCGAAGACCGGCGGCAAATCTTCGAGGAGGCCGCCGGCATATCGAAATACCGTTACCGCAAGGCCGAGGCGGAGCGCAAGCTTATGTCGACGGAGGAAAACCTCGTCCGTCTTAGGGATATTTTGGCCGAGCTTGAGAGCAGGGTGGAGCCGCTTCGGGAGCAGTCGGAGAAGGCCCGCCGTTTTCTCGAGCTTTCGGGGGAGAAAAAGGCTCTGGAGATAAGCCTGTGGCTTCACAGTATAGACGCTATCCGCTCCGGGATGGACAAGCTTGAGAGCGAGCTTAGCATATCAAGAAACGACCTTGAGCGCGCCGAGGAGGAGCTTTCGGCGCTCGCAAAAAGCATAGACGAGGCGTTTGAGCGGGCAAGCCGCAAGACGGCCGAGATAGAGGCTGTGCGCGGCGAGCAGAGCCGCGCGGCCGAGGAGGGCCAGCGCCGCGAGTCGGAGATCGCGCTGCTGCGAAATAACGCGGAGCACCTCGAAAGGCAGATATCCGAGCTTGACGAGGCCATCGCCGCCGAACGGGCGGGGGCCGACAGCATCGAGGCGCAGCTTGCCGAGTGCCGGGCGCGCGCAGAATCGCTCGCCGCGCGCAGAAGGCTCGAGGAGGAGGAGCTTGCAAGGGCGATCGCCGAGGCCGACGAGCTGGTCGCCAAAGCCGAGGCCTTTTCGGGCGAGATGACGGGGCTGCGCCGGGCGGCCGACGCCGCGCGCGAATCGGCGACGGCCTTAAGGATACGCCAAAGCGCCGCGCAAAGCGCCGACGTCTCGTGGCGGGAGCAGCTTGAAAAGCTCAAGTCGGAAGCCGAGGCGCGGGAAAGGGCCATAGACGAGCTGGAGTCGGCGAGAAAAGCCCTCGTCCGGAGCGCCGCGGAGAAAAACGAGCGCCTTGACGGTCTTAAAAACGTCATAAAGGGATATGAGCTCAAGGTAAAGGCCCAGAAAGAGAAAAACGAACGCGCGGCGGCCGAGCTGTCAAAGCTAAGGGCCGAGCTTTCCGAGCTTTTGCTGCGGCGGGACACTCTCGCCGACATGGAGCGCCATTTCGAGGGCTTCGCCCACAGCGTCAAGGCCGTAATGCAGCAGGCCGGGCGGGGCGGGCTGTCGGGCATACTCGGCCCGGTTTCGTCGCTTCTTAGGGTGGATGAGAAATACGCCACCGCCATTGAAACGGCGCTCGGCGGGTCGCTGCAGAACATCGTGACTCGGACGGAGGACGACGCCAAGCGCGCCATCGAATACCTCAAGAGCACCGGGCAGGGCAGGGCCACATTCCTTCCCGTGTCCGCGGTTAAGGGGCAGACCCTCTCGGCCGCAGAGTTTAAGGATTTCCCGGGCTTTGTGGGCATTGCAAAGACCCTTGTGCGCTACGACGCTACATACGACGGCGTGTTCAGCTCGCTTTTAGGCCGCGTCGCGGTGGTGGAGACGCTGGACGACGCCGTGGCCATAGCCAGGCGCACCGGCTACCGCCACCGTATAGTCACCTTAGACGGGCAGCTTATGAGCCCCGGCGGCTCCATGACCGGCGGCTCGGCGGCGCGCAATTCCGGCATCCTTACGCGTCAGGGCGAGATAGAGCGCCTTACTGCGCAGGCGAAATCTGTCAAAAAGCGCGTTGACGAGGCCGAGACCGTATACCGCCAGGACTGCGAGCGCGTGCAGGCGGACGAGGCTTACCTCGACGGCGCCAACGCCGAATACCGCACGGCGGCGGAGGAGCTGGCGGCTGACCGCGCCATGATAGACCGCAAAGAGTTCGAGCTTGGCGAGCTTGCCGAAAGGGCCAGGACGGAGGCCGATGAGGCCGCGCGCATAGAGCGTGCGCGGTGCGACATACAGGCCGAGCTTAAGTCCATAGAGGCCGAGCTTTCCGGCCTGGAGGCGCAGATAGCGCAGGCCGAGGAGCGGTACGGCGCGCTGGCCGCCGGGCACAGCGACCTTGAGGAACTGAGGCGGGCGCAGGGCGAGGCCATAGCCGAGCGGCGCATGGCGCTGATGGCGACCGACAAGGATATCGAGGCCGAGGCGCGGGCCGCCGCGGAGCTTGAGGAAAGGCGCGCCCAGCAGGAGGACAGGGCCGGGCGGGAGCTCGAGCGCAAGGCCGAGCTAATATCCTCAAGGGAGGCGCTTTTAGCCGATATCGCGCGGCGCGAGAGTGAGAGGGACGCTTTCGCGGCTAAGCTTGCGGGCTTTGAAGAGCGGATAGCCGCCCTTCTACGCGAGCGCGAGAAATGCGAGCAGGAAACGGTGCGCTTAAGGCAGAACGAGAAGGAAAAGCAGTCGCGCCGCGACCTTCTGATGCGCGAAACCGAGAGGCTGGAGAACCGCCGTTTGTCCGTTATGAACGAATACGACAGCCTGGTGGCCCGGCTGTGGGACGAATACGAGCTGACGGTAAGCGAGGCCGAATCGCTGCGGGTGGCGCTCGACGGCGTAACCAAGGCGCAAAAGCGGCTGGGCGAGCTCAGGCAGGCCATAAAGGCTCTCGGCAACGTAAATGTCGGCGCCATCGAGGAGTATAAGCAGGTGCGCGAGCGCTACGATTTCCTCAGGGCGCAGACGGAGGACCTTGTAGCCGCAAAGCGGGAGCTGGAGCGCATCATTGACGAGCTTACGGCGCAAATGCGCGGCATTTTCACCGAGCAGTTCAGCGTTATAAACAAGGAATTCGCTTCCACCTTCGCCGAGCTGTTCGGCGGGGGGACGGCCGAGCTGTCGCTAACCGACCCGTCGGACGTTCTTAGCTCCGGCATTGACATAAAGGTCGCGCCGCCGGGCAAAATAATTAAAAATCTGTCGTCGCTGTCGGGCGGCGAGCAGGCCTTTGTGGCCATAGCGCTGTATTTCGCCATAATCAAGGTCAGGCCGACGCCCTTCTGCGTGCTCGACGAGATAGAGGCCGCCCTCGACGAGGTGAATGTGACGCGCTTCGCCGCGTACCTTCGCAAGCTTGTGAAAAACACGCAATTCATCGCCATAACCCACCGCCGCGGAACCATGGAGGAGGCCGATATGCTCTACGGCGTCACCATGCAGGAGAAGGGCGTGTCCAAGCTTTTGGCCATAAACGTAAACGAGGTGGCAGAAAAGCTTAAGCTGTGACGGTTGTTTGCCGCCCTCCCGGCACCGGCCGGGACGGAGCGTTTCAAGGAAAGGAGGACGCGGGCGCGCGCCTTTGTTTTCGAGGGAAAACAGGCGCGGTGCCGCGCAGCTTTATATGGGACTGTTTGAAAGGATAAGAGAGGGCCTTTCCAAATCGCGCGAGAGCTTTTCGACCGGCCTTAACGGTATTCTTTCCGGCTTCAGGCGGGTTGACGAGGCTTTTTTGGAGGAGCTTTTGGAGCTTCTCATTCTCGCCGACGTGTCCATAGACGTGGCCGAGAGCATTATCGAGAACCTTAGAAAACGCGCGCGGCTTGAAAAAATCGAGGACGCCGCCTCCCTTAAGGCCGCGCTGGCAAATCTCATCGCAGAGGAGATGGAGGACGGCGGCAGCGGGCTTGTCCTCGGCACCAAGCCCTCGGCTGTCCTTGTAATAGGCGTCAACGGCACCGGCAAGACCACCTCGGTGGGCAAGCTCGCCCATTATCTCGGGTCGCAGGGCAAGCGGGTGCTGATAGCTGCGGCCGACACCTTCCGCGCCGCGGCGGTGGAGCAGCTTGCCGTTTGGGCCGGCCGGGCGGGAGCCGAGCTTATAAAGGGCGGCGAGGGCGCCGACCCCGCCTCGGTGGTGTACGACGCCGTGGCGGCCGCCAAAAGGCGCGGCGCGGACGTCGTGCTGTGCGACACCGCCGGACGCCTGCACAACAAAAAGCACCTCATGGACGAGCTTTCAAAGATACGCCGGATAATCGACCGGGAGCTGCCCGGGGCCGACAAGGAAGTGCTTTTGGTCATCGACGCAACCACGGGCCAGAACGCCCTGAACCAGGCCAGGGAGTTCCGCGAATCGGCCGGCATAACCGGCATTGTCGTAACGAAGCTTGACGGCACGGCAAAGGGCGGCATGGCCATAGCGGTAAGGCGCGAGCTCGGCATACCGGTCAAATTCGTGGGCGTGGGGGAAAAATTAGGCGACCTCCAGCCCTTTGACGCCGCGGTGTACGCCAGGGCGTTTATCGAATAGACCGGAAGGCTATCGGCGCGCAAAGCATTTTAGACGGAGGCAGGATATGGAAAAATATACCCGCAGCGACGGCAGAAGCCCCGGACAGCTTAGGAAAATCAGAATAACGCCCGATTATACCCGCTACGCCGAGGGCTGCGCCCTTATCGAGCTGGGCGGGACCCGCGTGCTGTGCACCGCGTCGGTCGAGGAGCGCACGGCGCCCTTCCTTATTGGCACCGGCAGGGGCTGGGTCACCGCCGAATACGCCATGCTGCCGCGCGCGACGCATACAAGAAGCCCGAGGGATATATCCAAGCTAAGGCTATCCTCGCGCAGCGCCGAGATTCAGCGCCTTTTGGGGCGGTCGCTCCGGTGCGTGTGCGACATGTCGCTTTTAGGGGAGCGCACCATCGTCGTGGACTGCGACGTGCTCCAGGCCGACGGCGGCACGCGCACCGCCTCGGTGACGGGCGGATATGTGGCGCTTGCCCTCGCTATGGACCGCCTTGTCCGCGACGGCGTCCTGCCCCAAAGCCCGCTTACGGGGCAGGTGGCGGCTGTGAGCGTGGGCATTGTGGACGGGCGGGCGCTGCTCGACCTCTGCTATGACGAGGACAGCCGCGCCGACGTGGACATGAACATTGTAATGACGGGCGAAGGCGGGCTTGTGGAGGTCCAGGGCACCGGCGAGGGGCGCGCCTTCTCCCGCGTCGAGATGTCCTCGCTCATGACCCTTGCCCGCCGCGGCATCGCCCGCCTTTTGGCCGAGCAGCGCCGCGTGCTCGCGGGGCGCACAGGGACGGGGGGCAGGGTGTGACCATTCTAATAGCATCAAACAACCCCAAAAAGCTTAAGGAGCTTTCCGCCATTCTCGAAAACTTAGGCGTAGGCGCCGTTTCACTTTCACAGGCGGGCGTCGACAGCGTCCCCGAGGAGACGGGTGCCACCTTCGAGGACAACGCCCTCATCAAGGCGTCGGCGGCGGCGCGCGCTTCGGGGCTGTGGGCGGTGGCCGACGATTCCGGTCTGTGCGTGGACGCGCTGGGCGGTAAGCCGGGCGTGCTCTCTGCCCGCTTCGGCGGGGAGGGGTTCGACGACGTCGGCCGAAACGCTCTTCTGCTCCGCTGTCTCGACGGCGTGCCGCCCGAAAAACGCGGCGCGGTATTCGTGAGCGCCATCGCCTTAGCCACGCCCGACGGCCGACATTTCACCGTGCGCGGCCAGTGCCGGGGGCTCATACTCACGGCTCCGGCGGGCTCGGGCGGCTTCGGGTACGACCCGATTTTTTATCTGCCCAAGCTCGGGTGCACCTTTGCCGAGCTGCCCGCCGACATCAAAAACAGCGTAAGCCACAGGGCGCGGGCCCTGGCGCTTTTCAAGGAACGGTTTGCGGAATTTAAGCTTTCGTCCAGGGCGGCTTGCCGCGGTGCGGACGGGGCATTTACGAACGGGGGACGCGCATGACGGGAAAAGACCGCGCAAAAATGAGGGCACAGGCAAACGGCCTTGCGCCGCTTTTTCAGATAGGAAAGGGCGGGGTTACCGAACAGGTTATACGCCAGACGGACGAGGCGCTGAAGGCCCGCGGGCTAATCAAGCTCTCTGTGCTGGACACATCGCCCGTCACGGCGCGCGAGGCGGCCGGCATACTCTGCGAGGCGCTGGGAGCCGAGCCGGTGCAGGTCATAGGCGGGAGGCTTTCAGTCTACCGGAAACCCGAAAAAAGAAAGCATAATAGGCCTTGCGGCTTTGAGAATAAACCGCTTAGGGGTGAGAGCGATGGACATTTCGACAGAGCGGACGGGAACAGGCCTTCTGGGAGGCACCTTCGACCCGGTGCACAACGGGCATCTCTGGATAGCGCGAACCGCCATGCAGCGCCTTTCGCTTTCAAGGGTAATCATGATGCCCGCAGGAGTCCCGCCCCACAAGGACCCGGCAGGGGCGTCGCCCGTTCACCGCGTCGCCATGCTGCGGCTGGCCGTGGACGGGCTCCAGGGCGTGGAGGTGAGCGAGCTTGAGCTCGCAAGGCCGGGCAAGAGCTACACGGCCGACACCCTCGAAACGCTTGCCGCCCTTTGTCCGGGAGAGCGCCTGTATCTTCTCTGCGGCGCCGACATGTTTCTGACGCTTCAGGACTGGTACCGGTGCGAGCGCATCTTTGAGCTGTGCACCGTCGTAGGGATGGCGCGCTCAGGCGGGCAGCGCGAAAGCCTTGCCGCCCACGCCGAGCTGCTGCGCGAGCGCTACGGCGCCAGGGCTTGCATTCTCGACGAGGAACCGCTGGAGCTGTCGTCGACGGACATTAGGCGGCGCATAGCGGAAAACAGCAGCACAGAGGGGCTTTTACCGGAGGTGGTGAGGGCGTATATCGACCGTGAGGGCCTTTACAGGAATACGCCCGCGCGCCGGGAGGAACCGGTATGACCCGCGCTGAATACGAGGCGTACGTGGAGCTTCTGAAATCGCACCTTTCCGAGGACAAGCTTATGCATTCTGTCTCCGTCATGGAAACGGCGAAAAAGCTGGCCGCGCGCCTCGGCTGCGACGAGGACAAGGCCGCCCTCGCGGGGCTTCTCCATGATATCACCAAGGAGAGAACACGCAAAGAGCAGTTGCAATTGTGCGCGGAGTTTGGTATAATGCTGGATAAGGTTTCCGCCGGCGAGGAAAAGCTTCTCCACGCGGTGACGGCCGAGGGCTTTCTCCGCTGCCGGCTCGGCATAACCGACTCCGACGTGCTGGGCGCGGTGCGCTACCACACCACGGGGCGCGAGGATATGACGGCGCTTGACAAGGCGCTTTATCTGGCCGATTATATCGAGCCGCTGCGCACATTTGACGGCGTCGACGCCGTCCGCGCTCTTTCAAGGCAAAACCTTGACGGGGCGCTGCTGCTGGCATTGAGCCAGACGGTGCGCGAGCTTGTCGACCGCGGCTCGGCCATACATCCCGACACGGTGGCGGCGCGAAACGCCCTTATCCTGGCGGGTGTGGGACAAGGGAAGCGGTCCGCGTCGGCGCGGATTAATACGATATAAAGGGTGAAAATATGGAGGTACTCGAGCTCGTAAAGCAAACGGTGAAGGTCTTAAGCGAAAAAAAAGCGGTGGACATCCGCGTTATACGCATCGACAAGCTTTCGGTGGTGGCCGATTATTTTATTATCTGCAACGGCACCAGCTCCACACAGATAAAGGCATTGGCCGACGAGGTGGAGTACCGGCTTTCCGAGCGCGGCGCGACGCCGCTTCACCGGGAGGGCTACCGCTTTGGCAACTGGGTGCTTCTCGATTACGGCTCGGTGGTAATCCATATATTCCACAAGGAAACCCGCGATTTTTATAAGCTGGAGCGCCTGTGGGCGGACGGCGAGGAGCTTGACCCGTCGTCCTTCTTGGGGAGCGAATGAAAAAGGCGTTCCGGCGTTTTTCCTATATTTTAATAAGTCTTAGACTCAAAGGACTGGTCAGTGCATGCGGTACAATCATAAGGAAATAGAGCGCAAATGGCAGCGCATATGGGAGGAAAAGGGCACATTTTGCGCCGAAAACAGTTCAAAAAAGCCCAAGTTTTACGCGCTGGTGGAGTTTCCCTATCCGTCGGGGCAGGGGCTTCACGTGGGGCATCCGCGCTCCTATACGGCGCTCGACGTCGTGGCGCGCAAAAAAAGGCTCCAGGGCTTCAATGTGCTGTATCCCATGGGGTGGGACGCCTTTGGCCTGCCCACGGAAAACTACGCCATCCAGCACAAGACGCACCCCGCGCTGGTTACCCGGCGGAATATCGCCCGCTTCAAGTCCCAGCTGAAATCGCTGGGGCTGTCGTTCGACTGGTCCAGGGAGATCGATACCACCGACCCGGAATACTATAAATGGACCCAGTGGATATTCCTCAAGCTTTTTGAGCATGGGCTGGCTTACAAAAAGGAGATGGCGGTCAACTGGTGCACCTCCTGCAAGGTTGTTTTGGCCAACGAGGAAGTCGTAGGCGGCGCATGCGAACGCTGCGGAAGCGGGGTGGTGCGCCGCGTAAAGAGCCAGTGGATGCTGAAGATCACCGAATACGCCGAGCGGCTTATCGACGACCTTAATCTGGTCGATTATATTGAGCGCGTCAAAACCCAGCAGATTAACTGGATAGGCCGTTCCACCGGCGCGGAGGTGGATTTCGCCACCACCGCCGGCGACGTGCTCACCGTATACACCACACGGCCGGACACGCTGTTCGGCGCCACCTATATGGTCATTTCGCCGGAGCACCCGCTGCTTGAGAAATGGAAGGATAGGCTGGAAAATCTCGCCGAGGTGAGGGCGTATATCGAGGCCGCCTCCAGAAAATCCGATTTCGAGCGCAGCGAGCTGCAGAAGGACAAGACGGGCGTGGCCCTTTCGGGCGTGCGCGCCGTAAACCCCGTAAACGGCGCCGAGATACCCATATTTGTGTCCGATTACGTGCTCATGTCCTACGGCACGGGCGCCATCATGGCCGTGCC
>ENA-UOYA01000409-UOYA01000409.1-activated-sludge-metagenome-genome-assembly--contig:-NODE-409-length-58429-cov-18.298421_pt1 | contig 58429 bp, 56 predicted proteins | sample MGYA00238163_ERZ764804 | MGnify/ENA primary metagenome ERZ764804 (study PRJEB28919, sample SAMN05720223) | activated sludge metagenome | isolation source: Anaerobic digester | place: Hong Kong...
GCATGCAGCAGAACTGACGGAACGTTCAGCTCCTGAAATTCCTCCGCCTCTATCTTCGGGGAAGGCCGTACCTGTATTATGGAGACAGGATCGGAGGGGGCGACAACCGCGAGTCCCTGCGCAAGGGCGCCTGAAACGGTCCGCTTTCCGGGATACCGCAGGGATGTTGCGGTCCTGGGACGACGCGGCCTGGTAGGCCGCCCTTGAAAGGGCAAAGAAGCGGCCGGAAGAAGAGAATGCCCTCTAGGGCTGACTTTCGACCTGGAGGGATGCCGCGGCGAAATGTCCCCTTGAAGGGGTGTTCATGCGGTGGAGGAAGAAGCGTTCTTCCCAGGGGAAGAAAGGCAAAGGATCGGAGCTTTTTCGAATCATCACGGTCGGGAAGGACTTCCCAGATCTGAAGTGTAAGGGGAACGACCGGCCTGGCCGGGTTGAATTGCAGGAGCGCGGGGTCCTGAGGATCCCCCGGAATGCCGGGAAAGCGGGAGGAGAATCAGCATGACGAAAGAAACCGCGGGCGAAGCGCTGCACGGATCGGTTTTTTCCGCACAGGATCTGTATTTGTTCAGGGAAGGGACGCATCGGAGACTTTACAGAATGATGGGGGCCCATCTAGTGGAAGAGGATGGAAAGGCGGGGGTTCATTTCGCTCTCTGGGCCCCAAACGCGGAAGGGGTTTCGGTCATCGGCGACTTCAATGGATGGGATTGCAGGAAAAACCCGCTGCAAATGATCTGGCGAGATTCCGGGATTTGGGAAGGATTCGTCCCGGGTGCCCGACAGGGGGACCGGTACAAGTACCGCATTTGGGGAAAGGGTGGGATTCAAATCCCCGACAAGCTTGATCCGTTCGGTTTCTATTCGGAAATCCCGCCGGGAACGGCCTCGGTCGTGTGGGATCTGGAGAAGAACTGGCAAGACGGGGGGTGGATGGAAGGCCGGGCATCCCGCGGAAGGCTGACGGAACCGATGTTGATCTACGAGGTCCATCTTGGGTCCTGGAGGCGTTCCCCGGGGGATGGAAGCCCCCTGCCCTACCGGGAGATCGCTCCCTTGCTGGCTGAATACGTCAGGGAGATGGGGTTCAGCCATGTCGAGCTTTTGCCGGTGATGGAACACCCCTTTTATGGTTCCTGGGGGTACCAGACACTTGGCTACTATGCTCCGACAAGCCGTTACGGGACCCCGCAGGATTTCATGTACCTGGTCGAAACTCTCCACCGGGCCGGAATCGGGGTCATCCTGGACTGGGTTCCCTCCCATTTCCCCACCGATCCGCACGGTCTGGCCCAGTTCGATGGAACCCATCTCTACGAACACCTTGATCCCCGCCAGGGTTTCCACCCCGACTGGAAGAGCGCGATTTTCAATTACGGTCGAAACGAAGTGCGTTCGTTCCTTTTGAGCAGCGCCGCTTTCTGGCTGGACCGGTATCACGCCGACGGGCTACGCGTGGATGCCGTGGCTTCCATGCTGTACCTCGATTACTCCAGGAAACCGGGGGAGTGGATCCCGAACCGTTTTGGCGGAAGGGAAAACCTGGAAGCGGTCGAATTCCTCCGTCAGCTCAACGCCGCTTGCTACGGGGATTTTGAAGGGATCCAGATGGTTGCGGAGGAATCGACCGCCTGGCCGATGGTCACAAGGCCGGTCCACCTCGGGGGGCTGGGTTTCGGCCTGAAATGGAACATGGGATGGATGCATGACATCCTGGACTATTTCGGGAAAGACCCGATCTACCGAAAGCACCTTCACGACCGGCTGACCTTCAGCATCTGGTATGCCTTCTCCGAAAACTTCCTTCTCCCCCTTTCCCACGATGAGGTGGTTTACGGGAAAGGCTCGCTGTACGGGAAGATGCCCGGGGATCCGTGGAAGAAGTTCGCCAATCTCCGACTCCTGCTGGGTTTTCAGGGGGCGCATCCGGGCAAGAAGCTCCTTTTCATGGGAGGGGAGTTCGGGCAGGAACGGGAGTGGGACCATGAGCGGGAACTCGACTGGCCGCTCCTGGAAAACCCGGGAAATGCGGGAACAGCCCGTTGGGTAAAGGATTTGAACCGCCTTCTGAAGGAAACGCCGGCGCTGCACGAGGGGGATTTCGATCCGTCAGGGTTTGAGTGGGTCGATTTCAGGGACGTGGACAACAGCATTGTGGCTTTTTTGCGCAAGCGCCCCGGAGAAAGGCCCGATCCGGTGCTGGTGGTGTGCAACTTTACGCCAGTCCCGCGCCACGACTACCGGATCGGCGTCCCCGTTTCTGGATTCTGGCGTGAAAGGCTCAACAGCGACGCAAAAGAATACGGCGGCAGCGGCCAGGGGAACATGGGCGGGGTTAAGTCGGAACCTGTGCCGTTTCAGGGATTCGCACAGTCGGTTGCCCTTACGCTGCCACCCCTGGGGATTCTTTTCCTGGTTCCGGAAGAAGAGCACCCGGAAAGAAACTAGCGGCACGAAGGGGATCCCGGCCTTTCTGGGGCGGGATCCTCTTTCCCGTTCGCCTAGGGTTCGACGATCGATGCCTTGAGGATCAGGACCGGCTCGAGCGGGACATCCCGGTGAAAACCCCGGTTCCCTGTCCTGACCGATTTGATGGCATCCACGACGTCCCGACCTGCGATGACCTTTCCGAAAACCGCGTATCCCCATCCCTGCGGGGTGCGTGAAGAAAAGTTCAAGAAATCGTTGTCCTTGACGTTGATGAAGAATTGAGCCGTCGCGGAATGGGGATCCGAGGTCCTGGCCATCGCGATCGTGTAGGCTTCGTTTTTCAACCCGTTTTCCGCCTCGTTTCGAATCGGGGGACGGGTCTGCTTCTGATTCATTTCCCGGTCGAACCCCCCGCCCTGGATCATGAAGCCGTCGATGACGCGGTGAAAGATCGTCCCGTCGTAATGTCCGTCCCTGACGTACTGGATGAAATTGGCCGTGGTTTCAGGGGCCTTTCCCTCATCCAGGGCAATCAAGATGTCGCCCTTGCTCGTTTCAAGCTTGACCATCGTACTTCCTCCTTTGGAATCGATTCTTTCCTGTTTTGGTTCCTGCACCGCCGTAGAGAAGATCCAGACCGAAAAGAGCAGGAGCGCGGCCAACCCGGGAAGCAGCAGGAAGCGCTTGGAAGCGTGCCCTTCAGCCATCAGGGAGTGCCGGCCTTTCCCCAGGGATCGGGAGCGAAAGCAATCTCCCCCTGGAAATCAAAGCCTTCCCTCAAAAGGTCCAGGCAGGCTTGGGCAACCTGCGGGTCGAATTCCCTTCCCTTGCTTTCCTCGAGCATGGCCATGGCAGCCTTGAGGCCGAGTCCGGGACGGTAGGGACGATCCGACGCAATGGCCTCAACCACGTCGGCGACCGCCAGAATCCGGGCCTCCAGAAGGATCTCTTCCCCGCGCAGCCCCCTCGGGTAGCCGCTCCCGTCCCAGCGTTCATGGTGCTGCCGGACAAACTCGGCCAGGTCCCATCGGGCTTCGACGTTTTTCAGGATCTCGTAGGCGGATTCCGGGTGTGTACGGATCAGGGCCATTTCGAAATCGTTCAGCCTCGAGGGTTTGCTCAGGATTTCCGCGGGGATTGAGATTTTCCCCAAATCGTGAACCATGGCGGCCAGGTAGATCCCCTCGCAGGTTTTCTCCGGCAGGCCCAACCGCCGTGCGAGGGCTTCGGAAAGCTGAGCGACCTTTCGCTGGTGACCGGCGGTGTAAGGGTCCCGCGCTTCAGTCGTCGAAGAAAGGACCTCGATGGCCTGAAGGAAGGATCGCTCCAGTTTCCGGAGGCTTTTCTGGAGCGCCTCGTGGCTTTTCTTCGCTTCCATCTCGGCGTTTCTCCGTTCCGTGTCGTCGATGACGACCCCGAAATGGTAGAGGAGGCCACCCGATGAATCCCTTTCGGGCCGGTTGCGCTCGACCACCCACCGGTGCTCTCCGTTCTTCATGACAATGCGGTACTGGTGGCAGAACGAGCTGCTCCCCTTCGCTTCGAGGGCCTCGGTTTCAGATTCGACCCGTGGGAGATCCTCGGGATGGATGATTTTCGCGTAGTGGAATCCCGGGGCGGTCAATTCCTCGGGGGTGTAGCCGAATTGCCGGATGTTGTCTGAGACGTACTCGACAGGCCAGCCCTTTTCCGCTTTCCACCGGAAAACCACCACGGGGCTTCCCTCGATGATGGTGGAGCTGATTTTCAGGGCCTGTTCTTTCTGCCTTCTCTCCGTGAGGTCCCGGTAGATGGCGAACGTTCCTGAAATTTCTCCCCCAGGTTCTTTGCGGGGAATGACGGTGACGGAAACGAAAACCGGTACGCCGTTCTTCCCGATGCGTGTCCCTTCCAGGGATCTCGGTCGGCCGTCCTGGGACGCAAGGTTCAGCTCTAGCGCAGCCGCCCGTTCGTCCGGGGGTTCGTGCAGGAGGTCGTCGATTTTTCTTCCGAGGACCTCGGGGGCGGAAAAGCCGAAAAGCTCGAGGAACGCCTTGTTGGCAGATTCGATCACCTGTTCTGTGGTGCAGAACACAATCCCGTCGGGGGAGTTGTCGAAAAGCGTCATCAGGCGGGTTTTCTCCCGCAGCAGGTTCTGCTGCGCAATCTTGAGCTCGGTGATGTCCCGGCCCACGCCCTGGACCTCGACCAGGTTCCCCTCCGAGTCGAAGATCCCCCGGTCGATCCATTGCTGCCACCGGATTTCCCCGTCCGGATGGATCACCCGTTCCTCGATCTGCCTCACCGGTTCTTGCGGGGTCAACTTCCGAAGGTGTTCTCGGATTCGGCCCTCCTCTTCAGGGGTGTATCGGCAACGGAAGGATTGCCCGATGAGTTCGCCCGGCGACTTCCCGTAGTAGCGGGCATAGGGCAGGTTTGCGTACGTGATTTCAAGGGTTTCCGGCAGGAAGCGCAAAATCATGTCGGTTTGATCCTCGATGATGGCCTCGTAGAGTCTTCTGGATTCAAGGAGAGCCTGCTCTGCCTTCCGCTTTTCGCTGATGTCGGTGAACGAAACCAGGACGAACCGGGTTTCCTCCTCCCGTTGAACGGCGCTCACGCTGCTGAAGACTTCCCGGAGAGAACCGTCTCTGCGGATCAGGTCAAACTCGCCCGTCCAGTTCCCCCCGCGAAAAACCGTTTCCAGGATCTGGGGGGTCTTTTCGTTCACCAGGACAAAATCGCGGTACGAACGGCCGATCACCTCTTCCTGGGACGAGTATCCTGCCAGGCGCAAGGCGGCTTCGTTGACGTACTGGATGCCTTCTTCGAGGCCAAAAATGACGAAACCGCTGACGGAGGTCTCGACGGCCTGCTTCATCAGCTTCAGCGTCTCGTCATCCGCCTGCTTTTGGATCTTTTCCTCGAGAAGGAGAAGTCCCCTAGAGAGCAGCTTCGCCAGGTCGGCCAGCATGGCAAGACGGTCCGCCGAAAACCTGCCTTCCCTTCCGTCGAAAACGCAGAAGGCCATTCGGGAGTTTCTGTCGGGGTGAAAGAACGGGATCACGGCAACCGAACGGTAACGGCGTTGCAGCGCTTCGCCTGCCCACTCAAAACGCTTTGCCTCTTCCCGGATGTCCTGGACGGCCCAGGGGTGCCCTTCGAGGATCCCTCGAAGGGGAATGTTTCCGGGAAAGGGGGTGGCCAAAAAACCCTGTTCGTCTCCGGCGTGGGCAATCGGTTCAATCCGGATTCCTTCCTCGCTTTCCAGGATCCTCCCGACCCAGGCCATTTGGTATCCGTGACCCTTTACGATGGCCCGGCAGAAGTTCCGGAGGGTGGATTTCTCGTCCTGGGCATGGAAGAAGAGTCGATGGAGTTCTCCCAGGCTCGACATGGTTCGGACTGCTGACCGGAGATCTTCGGAAATGCGGCGGTAGGCTTTCCGGTGCAACTCCACGTCAAGGCGCGTTTCTGCAAGTTCCTTCTTCAGGCGGGAGTTCGCCCCAAGGGCATTCCGGAGAGCGGACGCGGACTGGATCGAATGCTGAAGGTTTTCCCAGGTTAGCCCCTTCCGGTCGATGCATCCATGGAGCCCCCTGCCGATCCGCTTGCTGGCTTCTTCCGCCTGCGTTTCGTCGCAGAGGAAAAGAATCGGCACATCGGTGCAGATCTCTTCAAGCCTGGAAACGGCCTCTTTTAGGCTGGCATCGGGAGGGATCCTGAAAAGAAGGGCCTGGAATGCGCCTTTGGGTAAAAGTTGCCTGAGTTCGTCAAACGAACGGGCTGTTTCCGGCTCGTGGGCACCTGAAACAGCCGCTCCCCGGGGGGAAGGAGCGATGAAGAACGGCTCGTGTGTCAGATCGAAGAAGAGAAAATCGCCCAACGCGTTCTTGCCCCCGTTTTCCGCCGGAAAGGCGGTTTCCCCTAGTTTAAGGCAAGTTTGGCCGGCTGTGAACAGGAAGGCAGCATCTATAATGGAACCATCGGTTGCCGCATGGAAGGTCGCTGGCGGAGGGCAGAGGATTCGAACCCCTGGTGGGTCACCCCACAACTGATTTCAAGTCAGCCGCCATCGACCACTCGGCCAGCCCTCCGCAATTGCGGATTATACCATCGAGTCGCTCCAAGACGAAAGCCTGGCTGAAATCATGCCGGAACAAGCTAATTGGAAGGGAAGGAGAGATGGAAATGTCGGTTCGGTTTAAAAAATGGATCTTCTGGTTGGTTTCCCTGGTTTGCCTGCTGGTGGTATCGCCCCCTTGCCTGGCAGGGTGCGCGGTTGATCCGGGGGTTTCCCTGGCCGTCACGAAGCTTGGATGGTCCCTGGACCCGAAGACAGGTTCTCTCCAGGTGGAGGCAGAAATCCTGAACGTTTCCGAGTGGGATGTCGTGGATCCAGGGATCGCCGTTTCGCTTCTGGACAGCAAGGGACATGAGTTTGGTTCCTGGGTTGTGCGAAGCTCCCTGAAGCGGATCCGGCCGAACGAGCAAGGACGGCTGTCCCTCAGAGTAAAAATCCCGTCAATCCCAGGAACGATAAGGGTTTTGCCTTACCAGGGAAATACCGGAACCTGAAACTGAGAAGGACGGTCTCGTCGAGACCCTGATCCTGGATTCGGGAGGAGTATTCCAATGACGAAAGAGAAAGAGGAAGTGATCCGGGAATTTGTCTGTAAACCCTCCGCGATCGCGATCGTCGGCGCCTCGTCCAACCGTGAGCGGCCCGTCTTTGCGGTCATGTCCTACCTGCTGGAAAGGGGCTTTCGGCTTTTCCCTGTCAATCCGGCCTACGCGGGGCAGAAAGTGCTGGACCTCGATTGCGCGGCAAGCCTCCTGGAACTGTCCCAGAACGTGGATGTGGTCGCGCTTTTTGTCGGGGCGAAGAACCAGGAACCCATCCTGCGGGATCTTCGTGAAATGCCCTATAGGCCTGTCGTCTGGATGCAGCCCGGTGCCGAGAACGCCGAAGCGGAAAAGGCTCTCCAGGTGGAAGGCTTCCCCGTGGTTTCCGGCGCCTGCCTGATGGCGACTCACCGGACGCACTGTTGAACGGTCGATTCGGCCTCGACTTGGGACTCTTGACGAACCGGACCGGAGTTGCTAGGATGAGGCCATAAATTAGGCAGACCTAATTTATACAACCGCAGGCTAGGAGGTCTTGGATTTGCGTAGAATCTACATGGATCACTCGGCGACCACATGCGTGGATCCGTCGGTCCTGGAAAAGATGCTTCCCTTTTTCTCGGAGAAATACGGAAACCCCAACAGTGTTCATGCATGGGGACGGGAAGTGCGAACCGCCATTGACGAGGCTCGGGCAAGCGTTGCCCGTCTTTTGAACGCTGAACCCCGGGAGATTCTTTTTACGGGGGGAGGCAGCGAGGCCGACAACCTGGCGATCAAGGGCGTCGCCGAATCCTTCTCCGGAAAGGGACGCCATGTGATCACAAGCGCAATTGAACACCATGCGGTCTTGGATACGGTGAAGTGGCTCGGGAAGGAAGGCTTTGACGTGACGATCCTGCCGGTCGACTCCGAAGGCCGCGTCAGGGTTGAGGATTTTCGGGCCGCGATTCGGCCGGACACGATCCTTGCGACCGTGATGTACGCGAACAACGAGGTCGGCACGGTTCAGCCGATTCGGGAACTGGGGGAGATCTGCCGGGAGAAGGGGATCCTTTTCCATACGGATGCCGTGCAGGCGGCGGGTCATCTTCCCCTGAACGTGAGGGACCTCCCCGTTGACCTGATGACGATGGCCGCCCACAAGATGTATGGCCCGAAAGGAGTGGGGGCGCTTTATGTCCGGAAGGGCGTCCGGATCGCGCCCCTGGTCCATGGGGGCGGGCAGGAATTCGGTCTCCGGTCAGGCACGGAAAACACGGCCGGGATCGTGGGCTTCGGAGCCGCTGCGGAATTGGCCGCCAGGCGCATCGCAAACGGTGAAATCGACAAGGAACGGCGCCTCCGGGACCGTCTGATCGACGGGGTCCTTTCGAGGATCGAGGACGTCCTCCTGACCGGGCACAGGACCGAACGCCTCCCGTTCCACGCCAGTTTCTGCATCCGGTACATCGAGGGAGAGGCCATGCTGCTGAGGCTCGACTTCGCCGGAATCGGTGCCAGCAGCGGGTCGGCCTGCACGTCCGGAAGTCTCGAGCCGAGCTACGTCCTCCTGGCCATGGGCCTCGACCATGCGACCGCGCACGGGTCGCTGAGGCTGACGCTGGGGAAGGATACGACGGAAGAAGACATCGACACCATCCTGAATACCCTTCCGCCGATCGTTGAAAATCTTCGGGCCATGTCGCCGTTCAAGAAGAACGCCTAGCCGGGAGGGGAAAGGCATGTCCATGTACAACGAGAAGGTCATCCAGGCCTTCATGAATCCCAAAAACGTCGGCGCGATGGAAAACCCGGATGGGGTGGGAGAAGTGGGCAACCCGCGGTGCGGGGACGTGATGAGAATCTACCTGCGCGTCAGGGACGACCGGATCGAGGATATCCGTTTCGAGACCTTTGGATGCGCGGCTGCAATCGCAACGAGTTCCACCGCGACCGAAATGGTCAAGGGAAAAACGATCGAGGAGGCCCTGAAACTGACGAACCGCGAAGTGGCGGAGGCCCTGGGAGGGCTGCCCCCGGAGAAGATTCACTGCTCCCTGCTTGCGGAAGAAGGCATCCGTGCGGCCATCGAAGATTACCGCCGCCGGAGGCAAGGGCTTCCCCCCCTCCCGCCGCGGCACGATGCCGTCTGCCATCACGACATCCCGGGAATGGAGGAAGGGCACGGTGAGTAAGGGGCGAGTCGTGGCCGTGTGTCGGTCAGATCGGAAAGGGATCCCAAAGGAGGATATTCGGACTGGCCGCCTCATCGAAGAGCTGGGACTGGAGGGGGATGCCCATGCCGGGTTCGCTCACCGCCAGGTCAGCTTGATCGCGATGGAAGACATCTGCAAGGCTCAGGAGAAACTCCCTGGGCTTCGTCCGGGAAGCTTTGCCGAGAATTTAACGGTTGAGGGGATCGATTTAGGCGAATCCAGGGTCGGCCGCCGGATCCGCGTTGGAGAAACCCTGCTGGAGATTACCCAGATCGGGAAGGAATGCCACACGAAGTGCGAGATCTATCGAACGACGGGCGACTGCATCATGCCGAAAAAAGGCATTTTCTGCCGTGTAATTCAGGGGGGCATCGTTTCAGCCGGCGACCCGGTGGAATGGGAGTAAAAGACCCGGTGGCAGAGGGAAAAGGTTTTAAGAGGGGGAAGGGGTGCTTTCCCCCTTTTTGTTGTACAATCGTTGGCGGCTAGGAAGGAGGTGGGGTAGGATGGAGGAGCGCTCATCGGGACCGGCGGCCAGGATCCGGGTGAGGTACGCGGAAACGGACGCCATGGGCGTGGCCTATCACGCGAATTACCTGGTCTGGTTCGAGTCGGGGCGAACAGAATTCTGCCGTTTGAAAGGTCTTCCATACAGGGAATGGGAACAAGCCGGTGTGTTTCTGCCTGCGGTGGAGGCGAGGTGTCGCTACAAGCACCCGGCCCGCTACGACGATCTCCTCGATGTCCTGGTTGACCTTTCTGACCTGAGCCCCTACACCGTCACGTTTAGCTACCGGATCCTCCGGTCAGAGGACGGGCTGCTGCTCGCCGAAGGGCAGACGAAGCACGGTTTCTGCGACAGGAATGGGAAGCTGCTCAAGGCCCCCGAGCCGTTTTTCGGGTGGCTGCAGAAAATCATCGGTCAAGCCAGGGAGGAAGGGGTGGTTTCAGTTGGGTAACAAGGTCATTCTGCTTGGCAACGAAGCGATCGCCAGGGGAATCGTGGAAGCGGGATGCGAGGTCGCCTCCGCGTATCCCGGGACGCCCTCGTCGGAGATCCTGCCCGCGGTCGCAAGATACGCAGACGAACTGGGAACCCGGACGGCGGTGGAGTGGGCGGTGAACGAGAAGGTCGCGTTCGAGGTGGCCGCAACGGCTTCCTTCACGGGAAAGCGGACCTGCGCGATCATGAAGCAGGTGGGGCTGAACGTCGCAGCCGACCCGCTGATGAGCGTGGCTCACTTCGATCTTGCCGGAGGTTTCTTGATCGTTTCCGCGGACGATCCAGGTCCGCACAGTTCCCAAACGGAACAGGACAGCCGGTATTTCGCGATGTTCGCGAAGATTCCGTGCTTTGATCCGGCCTCCGCTCAGGAAGCGAAAAACATGGTTTTTGATGCCTTTGACCTCTCGGAAAAGTACCACATGCCCGTGATGCTCCGCCCCGCAGTTCGCGTCGATCACTGCCGCCAGGACGTGGAGCTCGGTGCCGTGAAGGATCTCGGGAGGAAAGCGGATTTCAAGAAGGACATCCGGCGCTGGGTCTGCCTCCCGGCGCATGTGAGAATCACCCATCCGCAGCTGAACGCGAAGCTCGATTCCGTCCGCGAGGATTTCGAGACCCTCTATGGGCGCTACAACTACGAAGTGCCGGCAAGGGGACGCGCCTCCCTTGGCATCATTGCCGCCGGCGTTTCGTTCTCCATCGTCATGGATCTGCTCAAGGCCTGGAAACGGGAGGATATCTCCGTTCTCAAGATCGGGACGCCGCACCCCCTTCCCGTGAGGATGGTCGAGGACTTCATCGCCCGGCACGAAAACGTCCTCGTCCTCGAGGAGACTTACCCGGTCATCGAAATGCAGCTTCCGGACCGGACGCATCTGAAGGGGCGCTGGAACGGATTTGTTCCGAGAGCCGGGGAACTTCTGCCGGAAGTGATCCGGGACCTGATCCTGAAGGCGCTCGGGGAACCTTTGCCGGTTGAGGAAAACTCAGAATTGAAGGCCGCCATCGAGGAATTGAAGGTGACGCCCAAGCCTCCGATGCTCTGCCCTGGATGTCCCCACCGCGCCTCCTTCTTCGCGATGAGGAAAGCCCTGCCCAACGGGATCTATCCCTCCGACATCGGGTGCTACACCCTCGGTGTCAATCAGAAGGACGTGGATACGACGATCGACATGGGAGCTTCCCTGACTTCGGCATCGGGCTTTTACCTGGCCTACAAGACGGATGGGAAGGACCAGCCCGTCGTCGCCACGATCGGGGATTCCACCTTTTTCCACATGGGGATCCTCGGCCTGGTCAATGCGGTTTACAATCGGCATGCCTTTGTTCTGGCGATCCTGGATAACCGGATCACCGCAATGACCGGTGGACAGTCGAACCCGAGCATCGGGGACAAGCTGAGAAAAGGGGACGAAGGCCGACAGGTGGACATCGAGGGAGTCGTCCGGGGCTGCGGGGTCTCTTTCGTCAAGGTCGTCGAGCCCTACGACACGACGGAATCGGCAGAGCTGTTCAAAGCGGCCTGGGAACATGCCAGGACTCACCGTGAACCCGCTGTGGTCATCCTGCGCCATCCCTGCATGCTGTTGAGGCAAAAGCAGGCGATTGTGAAGGTCCGCGTGAATCCGGACAAATGCATTGGATGCAAGTATTGCACCAACTTCTTCAACTGTCCTGGATTGCCGTTTGACGAAGCGGCCAAAAAGGCAAAAATAGATGAACGGTTCTGCGTCCAGTGCGGGGTCTGTATCCAGGTTTGCCCCCACGGCGCCATCGAGGCCGTCGAGGGAGAGGAGGAATAAAGGATGCAGTACGTCATCGTTGGGCTGGGAGGCCAGGGAATCCTCTTCACGAGCCGGGTCCTGGGGCATATCGCGGTTTCGCGGGGCGAGCGGGTCATGGGAAGCGAGGTTCATGGGATGGCCCAAAGGGGCGGGTCCGTCATCAGCCACTTCAAGGTCGGGCCGTACGAGAGCCCTCTCGTTCTGGCGGGTTCCGCGGATCTTCTGATCGCTTTCGACCAGGGGGAAGGCATCCGCAACCTCCATTTCCTTCGCGAGGGGGCGCAGGCGATCCTCAATCTCCACGACCCGGCGGCCCTCGAGAACCCTCACCTGAAGAAGTACGCCGCCGACAGGAGTCTGTCAATTGCCGGGATTCCCGGTTACCAGATCCTGCGCGAAAAGATGGGCGGACGTTTCCTCTTCATGAATGTCCTGATGCTGGGGGCGATGTGCGGGATTAACGCAGGGAACGTTTCCATCGACGAGATTCGCGAGACCGTGGCGAAACTGGCACCCGAGAAACACAAGGCCGACAACCTGAAGGCGGTGGATCTGGGCTACGGGTATTTCAAGGGGAACTAGACGAAACGCGAAACCCCGACAGCGGAGGGAAGCGGAACGGCCGCTTCCCTCCGCTTCGTGCGGATTCAGCCTGGTCGAAACGCTGGTGGTGTGTGCCATCATGGGGATATTGGCCGGTGCAGTCGGTGTGTCGATTACCGCCCTGGTCCAGTGGGAACGCTCCGAAGGGGCCGTCGTCCGCCAGGCGGAAGCGGTGCAACGATGGCTGGATGTGGCCCTCGAGAAGGGGCTCCTCAGGCAATTGTCCTTCACGCTGAAATTGCCGGCAAGTCCGTCGGGAAAGCTTGTCCTCGTCTGGCAGGGGCAAGATTTCACGCAGAGCGAGATCTATGATTCCATGGGAAAATGTGACTTTGCCGTGGCCGGGGGGAAAGCCGTGACGGCGGTCTACAACCCTTGCTACCATTCGGTTTCCCCTGGGTTTACCCTGAAAATCCTGCCCCCCGGGAAGAGGGCACCGGTCCGCTCGATCATCGTTTCCCCCTATGCAAGGGTTCGAATCAGCCTACCCTGATGGGAAGAACGGGTGTATCCTTGTACCGTTCCGGATCCAGGAGGAGGAGTAGAAATGCCGGCAAAGCCGTGGTGGAGAGAAACCATTGAAACGATTCTGTGGGCCCTTGTCCTTGCCCTGATCTTGAGGGCTTTTGTCGTCCAGGCTTTCTGGATCCCCAGCGGATCCATGATCCCGACCCTGGACCCGGGGGACCGGGTCCTCGTTGCCAAGTTCTGGCACGCTCTTTCGGAACCAAAGCGAGGGCAGATCATCGTCTTCAAGTATCCCGTCGATCCATCCAGGGATTTCGTCAAACGGATCATCGCCCTGCCAGGGGAAACCGTTCGCATGGAGAACGGGACGGTTTTCGTGAATGGAAAGGCCCTTTCCGAACCCTACGTGGTGAACCACGACGATTTCAATATGCCCGAGATGAAAGTGCCTGAAAAACACTATTTCGTCATGGGAGACAACCGGCCGAATTCCCAGGACAGCCGTTTCTGGGGCTTTGTCCCGCGGTCTTTCATCAAGGGACCGGCCTTCCTGCGCTACTGGCCCCTTTCCCGAATCGGGCTGCTGAACTAGCAAAATGGGGCGAACGGTCTGGTTCCCGGGCCACATGGCCCGCGGACAGAAGCGGCTTTTCGAGGTGGTCGCGAACCTGGATGCGGTGGTCGAGGTCCGTGACGCCAGGGCCCCGGCACTTACTGCCTCTCCTTTGTCCGAAAGGCTGGCCAGGATGAAGCCGGTGGTCCTTGTCCTGAGCCGGCGGGATCTTGCAGAAGAAGCGAAGACGGTTCGATGGCTCGAGCATTTCAGGAAGAGCGGCAGAACCGCCCTGGCTTTCAATCTCAGGCAGGACCGGCTTGATGCGCTGAAAGCCGAACTGCATCACTACAAGCCTTCCCATCGCGACCTGCGAATTGGGATCGTCGGAATCCCTAATGTCGGTAAATCGCTTTTTCTGAATGGCCTCGTGGGGCGGAATGCCTCCAGGGTCGGGGCGCTTCCAGGGATCACCAGGGGAGTCGAATGGTTCCGCGGACAGGGAGTCCTGGTCGTCGACTCGCCTGGCATTCTCCAGGCTAAAACCGGTTTGAAGACCGGACGGGCCCTTTCCTGGCTTGGATGTAACCGGGCGGATGTCATCGGGTCCTTCGAATCCTGCGCATTGGCTCTCATCGCCTTTCTGGGAGACCAGGGCCTCTGGCCGGTCGTTGAAAAGGCCTGGGGGGTGACCTTGGACCCCGCGGGGCCGGAAGCGACGCTGGATGCCCTCGGCCGCCGGCTGGGCTGCCTCGTATCGGGAGGAAGCATCGATGCAGGAGCGGCAGCAAGAAAGTTCCTGGAAAGCTTCGCTTCGGGACGCCTGGGCAGGGTGACGCTGGAACTGCCGGAATCTCCTTTGACGGAGGAGAACCTTCCTTGACGAAGATCGCGGGAGTGGACGAGGCGGGACGGGGCCCCCTGGCGGGACCCGTTGTGGCAGCAGCCGTCATCCTGACGCCGGCGCAGCGGAAAGTCCTCGTCGGGCTTGGCCTGGACGATTCGAAAAGGCTTCCCCCCTCTAGGAGAGAAGCGCTTTTTTCCACCATGCTGGAACTCGGCGTGCGCTGGAAAGCTCAGGCGGCCTCCGCCGGCCGCATCGACTCGATGAACATCCTGAACGCAACACTTTGGGCCATGAGGGCCTGTGTCCTGGGGCTCGACCCGGAAGCTGAACTCGTCGTGGTGGACGGGAACCGCCCCATCGCGGGACTGCCGGTTCGGCAGAAGGCCATCCCGCGGGCAGACCAACTGGTTCCTGCCGTATCTGCCGCCTCGGTCATCGCGAAAGTCTTGCGTGACCGGGTGATGGTGCAACTGGCCTGCCTCTTTCCTCAATACGGTTTCGAGATCCACAAGGGCTACCCGACCAAGGCTCACAGGGAAGCCCTGAAAGAATACGGCCCGTGCGAAATCCACCGTATTTCGTTTTGCCGGAAAATCCTCTCCTGAGCGGATTGCCCACCAGAGTCCTTTTCCCGGACGGGCCTCTCGAGGAGGCGTTGTCTTGGATCACCTTGAAACGGGTCGACTTGGAGAAGCCCTTGCCGAGCGCTTTTTTCGCGCAAAGGGCTGGACCATCCTGGGCCGGAACATCCGTGTGCGCGGGGGCGAAATCGACCTCGTCGCCATGGACGGGCCGGAACTCGTTCTCATCGAAGTTCGGACGCGTTCGATCGGGAAAATCCTGCCGGCGGAAGAAACGGTGGGGCCCAGGAAGCTGAAGGCCCTCGTGAGGTCGGGCCGGATCTACGTCGATCGATGCCGGTGGCAGGGCCCTTGGAGGATCGACCTTCTGGGAATCAACCTGGACGAGGAAGGACATCCCAGGTTTTCCCACCTGCCGGACATCACCGTGGGGAGGGTTCAGGTCTGATGGGACCCATCCTCGGAGTGACCCTGAAGGGGATCGAAGCGATCCCCATCGATATCGAGGTCGAAATCACGGGAGGACTGTTTGTCATCTCCGTGGTGGGGCTTCCGGACGCAGCGGTCAGGGAAGCCCGGGAACGGGTCCGAGCGGCCCTGAGGAGCAACGGAATCCAGCTTAGAGGGAGGATCGCGCTGAACCTGGCCCCGGCCGACTTGCCCAAGGTTGGATCCCTCCTGGATCTCCCGATGGCGGTGGGACTTGCGATGGAATCGGGAGCGGTTCGAGTCGGTGAAACGGCCCTGTTCCTGGGTGAGCTTGCGATGGACGGGCGGCTTCGGACCACCAAGGGGGCGGTTCCCGCGGCTCTCCTGGCCCGAAAGATGGAGATCCCCCTGTTCCTTCCCCCAGGGAACGCCAGGGAGGTTGCCCTCGTCAAGGGAGTGAAAGCCTTTGCCCCGCCGGACCTGAAAAGCCTCCTGGCCCACCTGCGGGGAGAGTGCCGGATTCCTCCCGTCACGGAAAGCAGCGCGGAAATGGAAGACAAGGTGATTGAGCCCGATCTGGCCGACATCAAGGGGCAGGCGGCGGCAAAACGCGCCCTCGAAATCGCCGCTGCCGGACACCACAACCTCCTGCTGATGGGGTCCCCGGGCTCGGGGAAGACCCTCCTGGCACGTGCCCTGAGAGGGATCCTGCCGCCGCTGAGCGATGAAGAAAGACTTGAGACCCTCCTGGTGAAAAGCACCCTCGGAATCCCGGCAAAACCCGACCGGACGCGGCCCTACCGTGTTGTCCACCATACCGCCAGTGCCATCGCCCTTTGCGGGGGAGGGACCACCCTACGGCCGGGAGAGATCAGCCTGGCCCATCGGGGAGTTCTTTTTCTCGATGAATTTCCCGAATTCCACCGGGACCTGCTCGAGGCGCTCCGGCAACCTCTAGAAGACGGCATCATCACGGTTAGCCGCGCTTCCGGTTCCGTCACCTATCCCGCGCGAGTGCTGCTGGTCTGTGCTTGCAATCCCTGTCCCTGCGGCTATTGGGGGGACCCCGTTGAACCCTGCCGCTGCTCGGCCCACACGCTCGAAAAGTACAGAAACCGCTTGTCAGGTCCAATCCTGGACCGGATCGACCTGCACGTTTCTGTCCCTCGTCTGACGCCGGAGGAACTCGTCTGCCTCGAGGGACGGCAGGGACCCTCCAGCCGGGAAATCCGTGAGAAGGTCACGGCCGCCAGGAAAATCCAGCAGGAGAGGTGGAAGGCCCAAGGGTTCGGCTGCAACGCGGAGATCCCTGAAAGGCTGGTCCGTTCGGGCCTTTGTCTTTCCCGGAAAGTCCGTCCTTTCCTGATGGAGGCGGTGAGAGGCCTGCGACTTTCCGGCCGGGGGATCAGCAGGGTCCTCAAGGTGGCCCGGACGATCGCAGACCTTAGGGGCGACCTGGAAGTCTCTGTCGAGGATGTCTGTGAAGCCCTGGCCTACCGGGGAGGGGGGAATCCCATTGACGGAGCGTGAGGCGGCCCTCCTGGTTCTCAATGCCTGTGAAGGATTCCATGCCCGCCATCTTGAAGGGTGGTCCAGGCGGGGGTTGCTGCCGGAAGAAGTCCTGGAGGGAGGCAGGGCTTGCTGGAAGGATCTGGGCTTTTCGGAAGGATGCCAGGAAAAACTAGAGGGGCTGAGGGAGAAACAATGGGGGAGCAAGGAAGCGGAAAGGTCCAGCCGGTTGGGGATCCGCCTCGTCTTCTGGGGGACCCCTGATTACCCCGAGGCCTTTCTTGACCTTTCCCGGCCGCCCTTGGTTCTCTACGCAAAGGGGGTTTGGCCGCTGCCTGGGCGGTTGGACGGGGTGATCGGGACGAGAAAATGTTCGCCATACGGGGCCAGGATGGCTCGCGAGATCGCATCTCGCCTGGTCCAATCCCAGGTGGGTGTCGTAAGCGGGGGAGCGCTCGGGATCGACGGGGCTGCCCACGCCGGGGCCATCGAGGCAGGAGGAGCCACGGTGGCGGTTCTCGGAACAGGAGTAAATCTTTGCTACCCTCCGGAGCATGAAAAACTGTTTTGCCAAATTCAGGAAAACGGACTGCTTTTAAGTGAATTCCCCCTTTCCAGTCCGGCCCGAACCTGGAAGTTCCCGCAGAGGAACCGTCTGATCGCTGGGCTGGTAAACCGGTTGATCGTCGTGGAGGCTCCCCTTAAAAGCGGAGCGATCGGAACGGCAAAATTCGCCATGGAAAGCGGAAAGGATGTCTGGGCCGTCCCCGGAAGGATCGATGAATGGGTCTGCGGGGGTTCCAACCGGCTCATTTGGGATGGGGCACAGCCGCTGGTCGATCTCGATGACCTGGCGACCCTTCCTGTCCCAGCCCAGGGTGAACTTTTTCAAGAGGAAGGTTCGCCTTCATCCCCAATCCTTGAAGCGTTGCGCGTCTTTGGTGATCAGACGGTTGACATTCTTGCCTCTCAGGTTAAAATGGGCGCCGCTGAGGTTCTGGCAGAGCTAAGCAGGCTGGAGGCCTTCGGGTTCGTTCGGCGGTCGCTTTCCGGGAGGTGGAGCGCGGCTTTGGGACGGAAAGCAAGATCCGAGGACCATTCGAAGCGTTAGGGGCGAGAGCATGGCGGAGAAAAGCAGAAAAGGAAAAACCCTGGTGATCGTGGAATCGCCGGCCAAGGCCAAGACTCTGAAGAAGATGCTAGGGTCGAACGTTGAGATCAAGGCGAGCATGGGGCATATCCGGGACCTGCCGAAGAGCCGGATCGGCGTGGACATAGAAAACGATTTTAGCCCCGACTACATCCCCGTCAGGGGCAAGGCGGCCGTCATCAAAGAATTGAAGAAAAAAGCGGCAGAAGCCCGGAAGATCCTGCTGGCTAGCGACCCGGACCGGGAAGGGGAAGCCATTGCCTGGCACCTGGCCCACCTCCTTTCCATTGATCCAGCCACCCGCTGCCGTGTCCGGATGTACGAGATCACCGCGAAGGCCGTCAGGGAAGCCGTCAGCAAGCCGGAAACGATTGACCAGAACCGGGTGGACGCTCAGCAGGCTCGCCGGATCCTGGACAGGCTCGTGGGTTACAAGCTCAGCCCGCTTCTCTGGAAGAAGGTTCGTTCCCGGTTGACTGCCGGGAGAGTCCAGTCGGTGGCCTTGAGGCTGATCGCCGAGCGAGAGCGGGAGATCCTCGATTTCGTCAGCCAGGAATACTGGCTGCTCGATATTGCCGCATCCGCGGAAGGGGGAAGACAATACACTCTCCGGCTCGAGAAACGGGATGGGAAGAGCCTGTCCCTTGGATCCCGCGCGGAGGCCGAGCAGGCGGCCGGGGATCTCCGGGCCGCTCCGCTCGTCGTCACGGACTTCAAGACGCGGGAAAGCTCAAGACCTCCCCTGCCTCCCTTCAAGACGAGTACACTCCAGCAGGAGGCTTCCAGGAGGCTTGGCTTCTCACCCCAGAGGACGATGAGGATCGCCCAGGATCTTTACGAGGGGATCGACATCCCGGGGAGAGGCCCGGTGGGGCTCATCACCTACATGCGTACGGATAGCCTCCGCCTTTCGGACGAGGCGCTGGGTGCGGTACGAGGGCTCATCTCGGAGCGGTTCGGGTCGACCTACCTTCCTGAAAAGTCCAACACGTTTGCAGCAAAGGGCCGTAGCCAGGACGCTCACGAGGCGATTCGGCCCACGGATGTGCGCCTGGATCCGGAAAGCCTGAAGCCGCACCTCAGTCCAGAGCAGGCCAGGCTCTACGACTTGATCTGGCGGCGCTTCGTCTCCTGCCAGATGGCTCCGGCCCGGGTTGCCCGCAGGACAGTCGAGGCAGGCAGCGGACGGTATCTTCTGAAGCAGTCGGGGATTTCTGTTCTTTTTGATGGCTGGGGAAGGATGTGGCCGCTGGACATGAAGGAACTTGCAATCCCCGAGGCGGTCCCCGGCGAATTCCTTCGCATCGAGGACATCCTGATGGAGCAGCGCTTCACGCAGCCTCCCGCCCGCTACAGCGAATCTGGACTGGTCAAGGCCCTCGAGGAAAACGGGATCGGACGGCCCTCAACCTACGCGTCCATCGTGCAGACTCTTGAGGACCGGGGGTATGTCACGCTGAACGAAGACCGCCGGCTGGAGCCTAGCCCCATCGGTTTGATCGTGAACGATTTCCTTGTCCAGCATTTCTCCGACATCATCCAGGTGGATTTCACCGCAAGGATGGAAGCCGAGCTGGACCAGGTTGAGAGCGGAAGTCTCCCCTGGGTGCAGGTCCCGAGGGAATTCTGGGCGTCCTTCAAGCAGAAGCTGGAAGAGGTGGAGAAAACCGTCGAAGCGCTCAATCTCCCCAAGGAAGAACCCGAACCGATCGGAGAGGATTGCCCCGAGTGCGGAGCACCCCTGGTCAAGCGGAAGGGGCGGTTCGGGGAATTCATCGCCTGTTCCGCATTTCCGAAATGCCGGTACAGCCGCCCGGTCCTGAAGTCGATCGGGGTCACCTGTCCCAAGTGCGGGCTTGGCCAGATCATCCGCAGGCGCAGCAAGAAGGGTGGGCGCACTTTTTACGGCTGTGAGCGGTATCCGGAATGCGATTTCGTTTCGTGGGAAATGCTGACGGGCGAACGTTGCGAAAAGTGCAAAACCCCCTTGGTTGTCCGGGGAAAAAGCGAACCGTACTGTCCCGTTTGCCAGCCCAGGAGTTTGTCCGGCAAAAAGAAAGCAGGAAAAGGAAAATGAAGAAAGTAACCGTGATCGGTGCAGGGCTTGCTGGGAGCGAAGCTGCCTGGCAGTTGGCAAGAAGGGGGATTCCCGTCCTTCTCGTTGAAATGCGCCCCGTGAAGATGACCCCCGCTCACACGGGCGGTTTCTTCGGCGAGCTGGTCTGCAGCAACTCGCTGGGGGCCGATGTCCTGACCAGCCCGGCGGGAATTCTGAAAGCGGAGCTCCGGAGGCTGGGCAGCCTGGTGATGAAAGCCGCGGATTCGGCCTCCGTGCCGGCTGGGAGGGCGCTTGCGGTGGATCGCGAACGCTTTGCGGAAGCGATCACGAACGCCCTCCAGAATCACCCCCTCGTGGAAATCGAGAGAAAGGAAATGACCGAGATTCCCGCGGGGCCGTGCATCATCGCGACAGGACCGCTGACTTCCGAACCGATGGCCGAGTGCCTAAAGGCCCTGGCGGGTGAGGAATTCCTGTATTTTTACGACGCGGTCGCTCCGGTCCTGACCCGGGAAAGCATCGACATGACGAGGGCCTACCGTGCCAGCCGCTACGGCGGGAAAGAAGACTACATCAACTGCCCCCTGAACGAGGCCGAGTACGATGCACTAGTCGAAGGCCTCGTTTCGGCCGAGCGGGCGCTGAAACATGAATTTGAGGAGAAACAGCCCTATTTCGAAGGCTGCCTGCCTGTTGAGATCCTGGCGATGCGGGGCAGGGACACCCTGAGATTCGGTCCCCTCAGGCCGGTCGGGCTGCCGGACCCTTCCACCGGAAAGGAGCCCTTTGCCGTCGTCCAGCTCAGGCAGGACAACACCGAAGGGACTCTCTTCAACATGGTCGGTTTCCAGACCAACCTCAAGTGGAAGGAACAGGAGAGGGTTTTCAGAATCATCCCGGCCCTGCGGGAGGCAGAGTTTGTCCGGCTGGGAGTCATGCACCGGAACCTCTACGTCAACGCTCCCCGGGTCCTGGACCGGGCGCTCCGACTGGCTGGCCGAGAGGACCTTTTCCTTGCCGGCCAGATCGTCGGTGTCGAGGGATACATGGAAAGCACCGCCATGGGGATCGTATCGGCCCTGGCGATGGCTCGGCTCCTGAAAGGGGAGGCCTTCCCCGTTTGGCCGCGGGAGTCGGCGATCGGTTCCTTGCTCCATTACCTCTCGGATGCGGTTCCTGAAACCTTCCAGCCGATGAATGTGAACCTCGGGATTTTCCCACCCCTGGAAAACCGGATCCGTTCGCGGACGGACCGGTGCCAGGCAGTGGGAGGCAGGGCGCTGAAAGCGCTTGGAGCTTTTCTGGAAAGCCTTGGAGAATCTTTCGTGGAAAACGGATCGAACCAGACCGACTTGTTCTGAATATTATTCACAATCACGACAAAAGTGATAATATACGGTGCATGGCAGAAAAGTTCTCATCCCTTGTCGATGCCTACCTTCAGGATCTGCGCCATGGGCGCCGTCTCTCCGATCACACCGTGACGAATTACGCCGTGGACCTGGCGCAATTCGTCGAGTTTCTGACGGCCCAGGGCCTGAATTCCCCCGAAGATGTCAAAACCGGGCACATCCGTGCCTATGTCCGGGAAATGCTCGCCTACGGCTACGCAAAAGCGTCGGCCGCGCGGAAGCTTTCGGCGGTCAAAAGCTGGATGGCTTTCCTGAAAGAAGAGGGCGTTCTTTCAGAGGATCCGGCCCGCCGGGTTCAGGCCCCGAAGCTCCCAGTCCGACTTCCACGGGCTCTCGGGCGGGAAGATGTCCGCAACCTTCTCGAAAACGGCCCCAGTGGAAAGGCCCTGGCGAGAGACCGAGCCGCCCTCGAGTTGCTGTACGGAAGCGGGCTTCGGGTCGCCGAGCTTGTTTCTCTGGACTGGGAGGACCTGGATCTTCAGGAACGCTGGGTGAGGGTCACGGGAAAGGGCGACAAGGAGAGGCTTGTTCCCCTGGGCCGGTTCGCTTTGGCGGCGTTTGAGGCCTGGGCCCTCGAGTGCCCCCGCCGGAAAGGGCCCCTTTTCCCAGGAGCCGGGGGCGGAAGGATGACGGTGAGAACGGTGACCCGGATTGTTGACCGGGCGGCCAGGCGGTGCGGGCTTTCGGGCGTCACCCCGCATGTGTTGAGGCACAGCTTCGCGACCCACCTGCTCGAAGGCGGGGCGAACCTGAGAGTCCTCCAGGAGCTGCTGGGGCACGAAAGCCTCCTGACCACGCAGCGTTACCTGAAAATCAGCGCGGATCACCTGCAGAGAATGGTTCGGGAAGCTCACCCGAGAGGCGGGGAAGGTGAAGAGGATGTTTGAAGGGACTACCGTGCTTTGCGTAAGACGCGGCGGGAAGGTCGCGATGGCGGGCGACGGCCAGGTGACCCTGGGGGATAAGGTCATCAAGTCGACGGCAAGGAAAGTGCGCTCCCTGAAAAACGGACGCGTCCTGGCGGGCTTTGCCGGCAGCACCGCGGATGCCATGACGCTTCTGGAACGTTTCGAAACCAAGCTGAACGAGCAGAACGGAAACCTTCTCCGGGCCGCGTATTCGCTCGTCCGGGACTGGCGGCTTGACAAGGCCCTGCGCCAGCTGGAAGCGATGATGCTCGTGGCGGATGCAGACCAGACCCTGCTCCTTTCCGGGGCGGGGGACGTGCTCGAGCCCGAAGGGGAAGCCTCTTCCATCGGGTCGGGTTCCGGGTACGCACTGGCAGCGGCGCGTGCCCTTCTGATGGCGACGGACTGGGACGCGGAAAAGATTGCCCGGGTTTCCCTTGAAACGGCGGCGGAAATCTGCATCTACACCAACAAATCGATCACCCTGGAGGTCATCGGTTCATGACAACACCGGCAAAACAGGCCGAAGCGCTGACTCCGGCGAAAATCGTCCAGACGCTGAACCGGTATATCGTCGGCCAGGAGAAGGCGAAGAGGGCAGTTGCGATCGCCCTTCGGAACAGGCTTCGTCGGCGGTGGCTGGCGGAGGGGCTTTCGGAGGAGATCGTCCCGAAGAACATCCTCATGGTGGGGCCGACCGGTGTCGGGAAGACGGAGATTGCCCGCAGGCTGGCGACTCTCGTGGATGCCCCGTTTGTCAAGGTGGAAGCCACCAAGTTTACCGAGGTCGGGTACGTGGGCCGGGATGTCGAAGCGATGATTCGGGACCTGGCAGAAGCGGCGATCCAGATGGTCAAGAGCCGTCGGCTGGAGGAAGTCCAAGCCCAGGCCCGGGTCAGGGCAGAGGAGCGCCTGCTGGATGCCCTGCTTCCGCGACCGAAGAAGGAGCCGGCCATTCCCGATTTCATGAGGACCCTGATGGGAACCGGGACGGAAAAGGAGGAACCTTCCGCCTCGCAGGAGCCTCCTTCCGGCACGAGGGAACGCCTCCGGGAAATGCTCCTTGCGGGGAAGCTCGATGAGCGGGAGGTCGAAATCGAGGTTTCCGAGGCCCAGCAGGTCGGGTTCCCCCTGATGGGGGCCGGTATGGAAGGGATGGCCATCAACCTCGGGGAAATGCTGGGCGGCCTGATGCCCAGAAGGATGAAACGCCGCAGGATGACGGTCGCCGAGGCCCTGAAAGTCCTTCAGGCAGAGGAAGCGGAAGCCCTGGTTGACATGGAGGCGGTGGCACGCGAGGCCCTGGAGAAAGCCGAGGAGGAAGGCATCATCTTCCTGGACGAACTGGACAAGGTTGCCTCCACCGGCGGTGGTGGGCAGGGGCCGGATGTCAGCCGGGAAGGGGTCCAGCGGGACCTGCTGCCAATCGTCGAAGGCAGCACGGTCCAGACGAAATACGGTCCGATCCGCACCGACCATATCCTTTTCATCGCTGCCGGAGCCTTCCACAAAGTCAGGCCTTCCGACCTGATCCCGGAGCTTCAGGGAAGGTTCCCCCTGAGGGTTGAACTTCAGCCCCTTTCGACGGACGACCTGGCGAGGATCCTGGTCGAACCGGAACACAGCCTTCTGAAGCAGTACCAGGCCCTTTTGGAAACGGAAGGTGTCGCGATCGTTTTCGAGGAGGAAGCGGTCCGTGAGATCGCCTCAACGGCAGCCCGGATGAATCAGGAGATGGAGGACATCGGGGCACGGCGCCTCCACACGATCATGGAAATCCTGCTGGAAGAGGTCAGTTTTTCCGCTCCCGAGATGAAGGGCGTAACGATCCGTGTGGATGTCCCCTTTGTCAGAAGCCGGCTGGAACCCTTGGCCAGCGATACGGACATTCGGAAATACCTGATATGAAGACGGTCAACGAAACGGAGCATGGAGGGATCAAGATGAAAATGCAAACACCGAAGGAGCTGCTAGAGAGTCGACCGAAGATCCTGAACCCCTCGGCGATGAACGATCTGCTGGAGAAAACCCGCATCGTCAGCAGGGCCCTGGAAAACCGGAAAGGCACCGACGAACCGGACTACCAGAAACTCGCCTCCCTGCTCTGCGACCTTTCCGCGGCCAACGTCTACATCATCAACCGCGAGGGAAGGATTTTAGGCTACGGCTGGATCAGCGAGTACGACTGCCCCATCATGTCGGACCAGCTTTCAAGGGGGAGAATGCCGGAACGGTACGTTGAAAAGTTGAACCAGGTGCACGAGTCGGTCCTGAATCACACGGATCACGGGGTTTGCGCCTATGCCGACGTCCCCTGCACCTATTCCGACAAGCACGTTCTCTACGTCCCGATCAAAGGGGCCGGGGACCGGCTCGGGACGTTGATCCTCGCCAGGTTCGGGGCGGAGTTCGATACCCGCGACCTGGTCCTCGCGGAATACCTCGCGACGGTGGTGGGGCTGGAAATCCTGCACGAACGGGCCAAGTCGATCGAAGACCGGTCGAGGGAGCGCCTGATCGTTCAGATGGCCATGCGGGCCCTTTCTTACTCCGAAGTCAAGTCGGTCAAGCATATCATCCGGGAGCTTGGGGGGGCCGAAGGCGTGGTCGTGGCCAGCCGGGTGGCAGACCGGGTCGGCGTGACGCGAAGCGTGATCGTGAATGCCTTGAGAAAGCTCGAAAGCGCGGGAATCATCGAAAGCCGAAGCCTCGGCATGAAAGGGACGCATATCAAGGTCAGGAGTCCTCTTTTTATCGATGACCTGCGCGTCTTTGACTAGGCATGGGCCGATTCTTTATAATCACCCTATTTCAGGCGGTCACTCAAAACCAAATGAGCGGAGGCTAAAGGGGAAAACATGGCGGAGGAAAGAAGCGCAGCGGCAGAACCGGTCAAGGTAGGGGACATCGTCAAGGGCACCGTCGAACACATTACGGCTTACGGGGCTTTTGTGCGGCTAGCCACTGGACAGAAGGCCATGATCCACATTTCCGAGCTCTCCCAGAGCTTCGTCAAGAAAGTGGAAGACATTCTCGCCGTCGGGCAGGAGGTCCAGGCACAGGTCATCAAGATCGACGAAAAGAACCGGATCGACCTGTCCATCAAGGTCCTTCAGGCCAGGGAGAACCGGCCTCCGAGGAAAAAGGAAGACGATTTCGAGAAGAAATTGTCTCTTTTCCTCAAAAGCAGTGAGGAGAAGATCGCCGACCTCAACAACAAGCTGAAGGATCCCCGCGGAAGCAAGAAAAGGAGCGGTTCCGGAGCTTCCGGCGGAAAACGCTGATAGCGGAATGAACGGCTTCATCACGGGCGGGGGGGATACCCCCCCGCTTTCTTTTGAACCCCTGGGGGAGCATGATCTCGGAACGCTCCTTCGGCAAATGAAGGGAAGGGCCTTTGACGCTGCGATTGTTCGGGGCATCGCAAAAAGGTGTCCCTGGGGGAAACCCCAGGTGATCGTCTGCGGTCCCTTGAGGAAGGGGCAGCCGTTTCCCACGACCTTCTGGCTGACCTGCCCCTTCCTTGAATCCCAGTGCGCCCGCCTGGAATCGGAAGGGGCCGTGAAGGACATCGAGCGATGCCTTGCCGAAAAGCCCCAGGAATGGGAAAACTACCACGGAGCTGCGGCGGATTTCCGGATGTCCCTGCTTTCGGACTGGGAAAGGGATGTGCTGGCTCCAGAGGGTTCCCCCCTCAGGGATGCCTTGCAGAAGACAGGAATCGGGGGGATCCGTCCCACCGGCACCCCTTCCGCCAAGTGCCTGCATCTGCAGGTTGCGAGCTGGCTCGGACTCGGGTTTCATCCGGCGGAAAACTGGCTGCTTACGAAACTGGGGTGCCTCGATTGCGGAAAAGCCTGGCTTTTCCGTTGCGAAACCGAGAAAGGGCAATAGGGGGGATCGACGTGTGGAAAGGGCGGTTCACGGCCGAGACGGCCGATGTTGTCCTTCGCTTCAGCCAGTCACTGGATCTTGACTGGAGGCTTGCCCGGTGCGACATCATCGGGAGTGTCGCTCATGCCCGGATGCTGGGCCGGGTTGGGCTGCTTTCACAGGAGGAAAGCGATCTCCTGGAGAAAGGGCTGAGACAGGTCGCACAGGAGATCGAGTCGGGGAAATTCGAACCCCGGATCGATCTCGAGGATGTCCATATGAACATCGAAGCCCGGTTGACGTCCATCCTGGGCCCCCTGGGCGCGAAGCTGCACATGGGGCGAAGCCGGAACGACCAGGTGGCGACGACACTCCGGCTCTACCTGAGGGAAACCCTGGTCCGTATTGGATCCCGGTTGGCTGAACTCCTGGATGCCCTTCTAGGGCTTTCCGATCGGGACGAGGAAGTCCTTGTCCCAGGCTACACGCACCTCCAGCAGGCCCAGCCCATCAGCATGGGGCACTACTGGCTTTCTCATTTCCAGGCTTTTTTACGGGATGCGCGCCGACTTCTTTTCGCCATCGAATCCCTCAACGAATGCCCCCTTGGCAGCGGGGCCCTCGCGGGCTCGACTCTCCCCCTCGACCGGGCCTTCACCGCGGAGATCCTCGGTTTTCCGAAACCCACGGAAAACAGCCTGGACACGGTCGGGCAGCGGGATTACCTGCTTGACATCCATGGGTTTTGCTCCGTTTTCGGGATCCACACCAGCCGCCTTTCGGAAGACCTGATCCTTTACAGTTCTCAGGAATTCGGGTGGATCCGTCTGCCGGATGCATTCTGCACCGGGTCCAGCATGATGCCCCAGAAGAAGAACCCGGATGTGCTGGAGCTGGTCCGAGGAAGGACCGGGCAGTTCATCGGGCATCTCGTGGACCTTCTTGTCAACCTCAAGGGCCTTCCGTCGACCTACGACAGGGACCTTCAGGAGGACAAGCGGGGACTCTGGGAGAGCCTGGACCTTATGGAGTCGGTTTTCTCCGTGCTGACGCCGCTCCTCGGTCAAGTCGAGGTCGACGAAGAGCGGGCGAAATCGGGGTTTGAAAACGGCCTGCTACTGGCCACCGACGTCGCCGAATACCTTGTTTTGAAGGGGGTTCCATTCCGCCAGGCCCATGAAAAAGTTGGCAAAGCGGTCGCCTGGTGCATTCGGGAAAACCGTTCCCTCACGGCGTTGACCGCCCAGGAATGGAAAACCCTTGTGCCCGAAGCGGGAGAGGACCTGCCCGCACTTCTCGATGCCCGGGTTTCCGTTTCGCGCAGGCAAACCTACGGCGGAACCGCTTTTGCTCAGGTGGCGTTCCAGAGGGAACAAGGAAAACGGAATCTGGAGAATTTCCGTGCGAGCCTTTCCCGGATTCCCGGGCCCAAAATCGATCTTTAGACGGTTTGGTTTCACCCAGCCTTGACAGACAGGCCGAGGGTCGCTATATTGTCCTAGCCTCTAGAGCTGAGTCGTTAGCTCAGCTGGCAGAGCACCGGACTTTTAATCCGGGTGTCGAGGGTTCGAATCCCTCACGACTCACCATCGCGGTCCCATCGTCTAGTGGCCTAGGACACCGCCCTTTCAAGGCGGCGGCACGGGTTCGAATCCCGTTGGGACCGCCATTTTCGAAGCCGGCGTAGCTCAGTCGGTAGAGCAGCGCACTCGTAATGCGCAGGTCTCCGGTTCAAGTCCGGACGCCGGCTCCAGCTCAGCAAAAAAGGGGATTTGCCGGGAGAAAAAAAGCTCCGGGGCAAGTCCCCTTCTTTTTTTCATGCAGGAAGGAGGAACTCGCTTGAGGCTGAGAAGGCTGCTTCTTGCCCGTCATGGACAGACCGAATGGAACTCCGTGACACGCTACCAGGGGAAAACCGATGTCCCGCTGAACGAAACCGGCAGGCTGCAGGCCGCCCGCCTTGCCGCCCGCCTCTGTTTCTGGGAACCGGAGAAGATGTTCACCTCCCCTCTCCTGAGAGCCAGGGAAACGGCGGGAATCGTCTGGGAGAGGCTTCAGGGGAGCGAACCGCCCCCCCTGTCGGTTCTCCCCGAACTGGCCGAAATCGATTTCGGGGATTGGGAGGGGCTAACCATTCCCGAGATCGAGAGCAGGCACGGGATGCTTTTCTCCCAATGGAGGGAAGATCCTTCCCAGGTAGTTCCCCCGGGCGGGGAGAGTTTTCCCCAGGTGCTCGAACGAGTGGGCAGAGCCCTGGACAGAATCCTCCAGGGGCCCGAGGAGCGGATCCTGGTCGTCGGGCATGGGGGAATCATGCGGGCCATTCTCGTCCGGCTTCTGGGCGTTCCTGCTTCTCTTGTCTGGAGAATGAGGATGGACAACTGCTGCCTGCTGGGAATCGATTTCTGGAAAGACCGTGCCATGTTGGCCTTCGTCAACGATTTTCTCCATCTCCTCGTAGAAGGGGAGGAAGAGGCCAGGGCCCTGCCCTTGCCTGACTAGTGCGGGAGGCCTTCGATGCTGGTACAATGTCGTGGGCGGGACTGTTTCATCGAGGGCCGCACAGGAAAGGAGAAACCGGCATGGTCGAGTCTGAACTCCCGCGGCGGCTGGACCCGGAAAGGGAGCTCATCCTGTGGAACCTTCTGGCCGAAGGGGACGAGCAGGCCAGGGAAGAGCTGATCCTGGGCTACCGTTCCCTGGTGTACTGGCTTGCCAGGAAACTGCAGGTTTCCCCGTCCCGATTCCCCGACCTGGTCCAGGAAGGCACGCTGGCCCTGATCACCGCGGTTGACCATTTCGACCGCAACCGGAACATCAAGTTCATCACGTACGCTTACTACCGCATCCGGGGGGCGATGGTCAATTTCCTCCAGAGAGTGGAGGCCAGGGCTCCACTTCCGGTGGATGAATTGGAAGTCATCGCGGAGGATCCCTTTGACACCGAGGAAGAGGATTGGAGGCTGACCCTCAGGGAGGGTCTGGACCAGCTTTCCGCCAGGGAATCGGAGATCATCGAAGCCCTCCTGGTTCAAGGCAGGCGCGCGAAGGAACTCGCCGGTGAAAAGGGAATCGATGTCAGCCAGATCTACCGGATCCAGAGAAGGGGCCTGGCCAAGCTCAGGGCCTGGTTCGGGACCGGGGAGTCCTCATCCTGAGAACGAACCGGGATAATTTCCATGTTCCAGAGGAAAATACGATCCCTGGGAGGTGGAACGGTTGGAGAAACGGCTGAAGCGGATCCAGAGATGGGTTGACCGGTGTATCGAAGCCTGCCGGTGCCGGGCGTGGACTTCCGCTATCGCGGAACTGGAGTGCGCCCGCGCCGAGCTGGAATCTGCGAGCCGGGAAATCTGGGAAGCGGCTGCAGGCGTGGAACTCGGGTCCGGCAGAAAGAAAACGCCCTTCCCCCGATCGGCATTTCTCCATGCGCTCCCGATCACTGCTGCCGTCCTCCTGCTGGCGGTGGGGCCGACCTCCATTGAATCGTTCAACCCGGCCCGGCCAACCGCGGCAGAAACTGCTCCCACGGTTGAGTGGGTGACGCCGGACGAAAAGGCTTTGCTGGAAAACTTCCGAAAAAGCCTTTCCGCAGGTCCAGCCGCAGGAGTCCCCGGATCGAAATCGCTCGAGGCCGCCGGCTACGCCTATCCTGTTGCCAAAAAAGCCCGGAAGGGGAGCCCGGCGGAAGCGCTCGAGAAGGGCGCTCCTGCCGAAGGGGCTTCTCCGAGGGGAAGCGTCCCCATTGCGGCGGAAGATTTGCTATCATTGATCCAGGTCGGGCAAAGAGCGCTCCGCCCGGAAGCGGAGTCCGTCCGTATCGAAAGCCCCTGAAACCCAAGTTTGCGCCAAAGGAGAGGATTGCCTCGTGAAACGATTCCTTGCCGCTTTGACCGGTTTGACCCTGATGGTGTTTCTTTCCGTTTCCCCGTGTCTTGCCGATGACCCGAAGGTTGTGGCGGTCGAGGTGCAGGGCAACCAGGACGTCGTTTCCGCCTATATCCTGGGCGCTGCGAAAACCAAGGCCGGGGATCTCCTTGACCGCGACCAGCTTCAAAAGGATATCGAATCGATCTACAACCTGGGGTTCTTTGCCATGACCGATGCCTCGGTCGAACCTGAAGGGGACGGCGTGAAGGTCATCTTCAGGGTTCAGGAAAACCCGAAGGTCAAGGAAGTCCGCTTCACAGGCAACACCGTCTACAAGGAAGAAGATCTTCAGAAACTTCTCTTCACTGTCCCAGGGAGCGTGTTCAACCGGGTCTTTTTCCGGAACGACCTCCAGCGGGTCAAGGAGAAATATCAGAAAGACGGTTACGTCATGGCACGGGTTGAAGACGTCTCCGTCGAGAACGGCATTGTTACCGTGAAGATCGTTGAACCCCGGATCGGCGAAATCTTCATCCAAGGCAACAAGCGGACGAAAACCTACGTCATCGAGCGTGAACTGAAGGTCAAGAAAGGTGACCTTTTTAACGCCAATGTCCTGAGGCATTCGCTGAACAAGATCCAGGGGATGGGTTTTCTGGAGGATGTCAATGTCGGATTCGAGCCGAACGAAGACCCCAACCTGGTCAACCTCGTGCTGACCGTGACGGAGGGAAAGAGCGGGAGCATCAGCTTCAACCTCGGCTACGGCTCTAGCAGCGGCTGGCAGGGGGGGCTGGCTTACCAGGAGAGCAACCTGAACGGCAGGGGCCAGAAACTGACCGTCGGCTTCGATACCGGAGACCGGGAACAATACTACGTTTCGGTTTCGGATCCTTACATGGATGAAAACACTTATGCGTGGAAATTCGGTGCGTACAAAAGACAATGGGAAGACATCAACCGGTATTTCGAAGGAGAACGCTACGGAAAATACAACCAGGACAAGCAGGGGATCTACGTCGGTGCGGGGAAGAAGTTCCGGCATGACCCCAAGATGAGCTGGTTCCTCAACCTGGATTGGAAGGATGTCACCCTCTACGATTTCAGGGATCTTGACGGCAATCCGATCGATCCGGGTCCCTCGGACCCGGATTGGGAAGCCTGGAAAAACCTCATCGACAGCAACGGGAAAATCTTTTCCGTGACCGCAACGGTGACCCGAGATAACCGCGATCCTTACCTCAGCTACCCGAAGGGCGATATCGAGACTCTGAATGTTGAGAAGGCCCTTGAGCTTTTCGGGGGGGAGAGGGATTACACGAAGTACTGGCTGGAAGGCCGTTACTACCTTCCGATCAACCTCGAAAAAATGCCCTTTGACCTACCGGCCGGGGATCCCGATAATCCGCCTCTTTTCGCAGCCCGCGTGAGAGTTGGGTTTTCCTCCGGAGAGATCCCTTATTCCGAGCGTTACCTGGTGGGGGGGAGCACCACCCTGAGGGGATACGAGGAAGACGAGTTTGACGGGCACGAGATGTTCCTGACCAACCTTGAACTGAGGATCCCTTTTGAAAAGGCGTTCTCCTTTGTGGTCTTCTACGACATGGGGATGGCCTGGAACAAAAACAACGAGACGATGAATAGTTTTAATCTGGGTGATTTGAAGGATTCTTATGGATTCGGAGTGAGGGTCCGGACTCCGATGGGCAACCTCCGCCTGGACGTGGCGAGCGGTGAAAATGAAACCTTTACCCATTTTGGGTTTGGCGAGATGTTCTAACAGGTTAGCGGGAAAGGGCTTTGGTTTTTTCAGGGCTGCGGTCATGGTGCTGGTGGCCGCAGCCCTGATTCTGCAGGGGGTTGCACCGGCCAATGCGGGTGTCCGCCTAGAGGGCCTCCCTGCCTGGCTGAGCGGATCCGCAAGCCGGGGTATGGAGGCGGTGTGGCGGGAAATCGACCCGAAGCAGGAGGAAGCCGCTCGCCTTGCGATCGTCAGGGTGGTCGCGATTCGCCTTTTTGAAGGCTATGAAGTCGATAGGATCGGAATTGACGGCCAGGATCTCGTCCTTACCTTGAAAGCGAAAAGCCGAACGGAATGGGGGGTTGAGGCAAGCCTCCCTTCCCTTCCGGCCCCCCTGGACGGCTGGTTGGAAGGAGACTGGGAACGGGCGAGAGGAGCCCTGCAGCAACGGATCCAGGGCATCCCGCTTGAAGCCCTGGCCTGGGCCGATTCCGCCTTGAGGAGAGAGGTCGCCGGCATCCTGGCGGCGGAACTCCCCGGATGGCAGGGAAGTTTGACCGTCCGTGTCGAGCAGGGCAGGGCGATCCTGAAAATCGGCCTTGTGCCAGAGCAGCCGCTCGTGCTGGCCGTGAATCCGAGAAGCACGTCAACTTCCCTCCCGTCGTTGATCCATTCGGAGGTCAAGGATGACCTGATGGCGGGACTTTCCCCCCTGGTCGGACTCCCGGTTGCCTGGGTGGCGCGGCACGAAAAGCAGGTGGCCCAGTGGGCTTCAGAACAGCTAAAGGACGAATCGTTTGTGGAAAAGCTCAAGGTTGACATTGGTGTGGTTCTCAGGCCGCAGCCGGTGACCGATGTTTCCGTTAGGCTGGAGAGCAGACGGTACACGATCTGGGCCTGGGCCGCGGGGTATGCCGGGACGTCGGACCGCTTCCCCGAGGCCGGGGTTCACCTGGGACGCAAGGCCCAGCCTTTCCCTCGGTGGGAGATCGAGCTCTACGGTGAAGCCCTGGTTTTTCTAAACGACTGGAACCTCGAAACGCGGGCCGGGTTCAGGTGGTCCCCCTGGGACCGTGTCTGGGTTGGCGTGGAAAGGACATGGCCCGAAGAGGAGATTTGGTGGCGAGTCTGGCTCGACGGACCGGTCCGGTCCCCCTATGCCTGGTTCCGGGGATCGGATGGGGGGGAACTCAATTTCGGCTTAGGCTACCGCCTCAACGAGAACCTCTCGATTGAACTGCATTACGATAGCCGGGACGAGAACTCATCCAGCGTCAGGCTGGTTGGGAACCTGTAATCCCCCTGGAAGGGGGCAATGCTGATGAAATGGATTTTGGAAGAACTTGCGAAGCGCCTGGGCGGCAAGATCAAGGGGAACGGGAAGCTGGAAATCACAGGGATCGCTTCCCCGCGCTCTCCGCAACCCGGTTTTTTGCTGACGGTCTGGGATCGGAAAATCCTTTTTTCCGTCCCCGGGAACGTCCCGGTTGTGGCGCCCTTGGGGTGGCTCGAGGAAGGCCGTGACGGGATCGAGGTCGAAGATCCAAGGGCAGCCTTCCGTGAGCTTTTGAGGCTCTTCGAAGACATTGTATCTCTGCCGAGGGGGGTTCATGAAACGGCTTTTGTTGCCCCGGGTGCAAAGGTGCACCCCCAGGCGAGCGTCGGCCCCTTCTGTGTTGTAGAGGAAGGCGCCGTGATCGGGAAAGATGCGGTTCTTCGGGCCCACGTCTTCGTCGGACGGAAAGCCTCCATTGGAGAAGGGAGTGTTTTGGAGCCGATGGCGGTCGTGATGGAGAACACGGTCATCGGACGGAATTGCCTGGTCCATGCCGGTGCTGTCCTGGGGTGCGACGGCTTCGGCTTCGAGCGGAACCCGGACGGACTCCCCGTGAAAGTGCCGCAGATCGGCAGGGTTGTGCTGGAAGACGACGTGGAAATCGGCGCCTGCTCCACCGTGGACCGGGCCACCGTCGGGGAAACCCGGATCGGGGCGGGGACCAAGACAGACAATCACGTTCACGTCGGCCATAACGCGAAAACGGGCAAGGGGTGCCTCCTGGTGGCTTTCACCGGGATGGCGGGGAGCTCTTCCCTGGGAGACGGTGTCACGATGGCGGCCCGAAGCGGCACGGCCGATCATGTCCACGTGGGAGACGGAGCCATCCTCACCGGCTGCGCGGGAGCCACGAAGGATGTTCCGCCGGGTGCGGTGTTTTCGGGTTTCCCGGCCCGGGATCATCGAGAGGACATGAAGGCCCAGGTTCTTCTTCGGCGCCTCCCGGAACTGGTGGAAAAGATCCGTAAACTGGAGGCACGCCTGGCTGAAATCGAAAAGAAAGGGCTGCCTTCAGATGGCTGAGCGCAATCGAGTGCGCTGGGAGGGAAGAGGGCTTCACACGGGGGGCTTCTGTGCCGCTGAGGTGAGCGGGTCGGATTTGCGGGGCCTTCGTTTCACCTTCCCCGACGGAGTCTCCTTCCCCGTTGAAGAGGCCGCCGCATCGGGGGATGGCCGGGGGTCCACTCTTTCCTTCCCGAACGGGATAACCATAAGGACGGTTGAGCATCTTTTTTCCGCCCTCGCCGGACTTGGAATCTGGAATGCCGAAATCCGAATCGAAGGCGGCGAGGTTCCGGCGCTGGACGGGAGTTCCGGGGATTTTGCAAGGGCCCTTTTGTCCTTTGAGGGGGATGCGGCCGGGAAGGTTCAACCCCTCAGGATAGACGCCCCGGTTTCCGTGAGGGATCCCCAAAAAGGAGCCTCCCTTGTGGCCCTTCCGGCTGAACATTTCGGGGTGACCTGCGTGATCGACTATCCGGGAACCTGGATCGGCGTACAGGCGTTCACCTGCGAGCGAATGGACAGGAAGGCGTACCTGGAAGAAATCGCCCAGGCTCGGACCTTCTGCCTGGAGTCGGAGATCGAAGCGTTGCAGGCGGTGGGCCTGGGGAAGGGTGGCAACCTGGAGAACACCCTGGTGATCGGCTCCGAAGGGCCTCTGAACCCGGAAGCGCTTGCGTGGCCAAACGGGTGTGTTCGCCACAAGGTCCTGGATCTCATCGGAGACCTGGCCCTGCTGGGAAGGCCGATCGTTGCGCACCTGCTCGCTTTCCGAAGCGGCCATGCCCTGCACCTTTCGCTTGTTTCCCGCCTGAAGCGAATTCTGGAATCACCGAAACGAGAACCTCGTCGATGACAAGGAGGACCCGCGATGATCGATATCCATGAAATCATGAACCACCTTCCCCACCGGTATCCCTTCCTGCTGGTAGACCGGATCCTCGAAATTTCCGAGAGCCGGGTTGTTGGACTGAAAAACGTCACGATCAACGAACCCTTCTTCCAGGGGCATTTTCCGGGCGAACCGGTCATGCCGGGCGTTCTTGTCCTGGAATCGATGGGGCAGGTGGCGGGAATGATGATCTCCGCGAGGCCAGGGACGGACAAGGACCAGCTCCTGATCCTGACGACCCTGGAAGATGTCAAGTTCCGCCGCCCGGTTCGTCCAGGGGATCAGCTGGTGACGGAGGCGGAGCTCTTGAGGCTGAGAGGACGCATGGGAAAAGTGAAGGCCGTCGCCAAAGTTGACGGGGAACTGGCGGCGGAGGGTGTTTTCGGTTTCCTGGTGACGCCGACGCTTCGGGGCGAGGTGGAACAATGAGCGTTGAAATCCATCCGAGCGCGATCGTTTCCCCGAAGGCACACCTGGCCGATGGGGTCAGGGTGGGACCTTACTGCCAGATTGCCGATTTCGTGGAGGTCCAGGCGGGGACGGTCCTGAAGGCGTTCGTGTGTTTGAAGGACTACGTCCGGATCGGAGAAGGCTGCACTCTCTATGAAAATGTCACCCTGGGGGGAGAACCGCAGGATTTCGGGTTCAAGGGAGAGGAAAGCTGGGTTCGGATCGGCAACGGCGTGACCCTGAGGGAAAACGTCACGGTTCACCGGGCGACCGGCGAGGGGAAGGAAACCGTGATCGGCGACGGATGCTACCTGATGGAAGGATCCCACGTGGGGCACAACGTCGTGGTCGGGAAAGGAGTCGTTCTGGCGAACAAGGTCGGCTTGGCGGGACACGTTCATATCGAAGAGAAAACGGTGGTCGGCGGAATGGCAGGAGTCCACCAGTTTGTCCGGATCGGGCCGTTCTGCATGATCGGAGGCTTGTCCAAGATCGTCAAGGATGTCCCTCCCTACACCATGGCAGACGGACGCCCGGCAAGGCTCTTCGGGCTCAACCGCGTCGGGTTGCGGCGAAACGGGTTCGACGCCGCGGCAAGACAGTCGATCAAGTCCTTCTATCATTCGATCTACCATTCCGGGTTGCCGCTCAGAGAAGCCCTGGCCGTTCTGGAGTCCCGTGATCCCGAGGAGCAGAATCCGGTTCTTCGCGCCATCCTTGAATTCGCGAAGCATTCCCATCGGGGGCTGACTCCCTGGCCGAAGGCGATGCGGGAGGCTGATTCTCCTGATTAGGCTGCTAGTCCTTGACGTTGACGGGACGCTTACCGACGGGGGGATCTTCCTTGACGGGGCCGGCAGGGAATGGAAGCGGTTCGACATCCAGGACGGGATGGGCCTGGCACGTCTTCAGAAAAGCGGGGTCGAGGTGGCCCTTCTCAGCGGTCGGCGTTCCGAAGCTACGGCCGCCAGGGCCAGGGAACTCGGGATTGCCGAGGTTGTCAACGGTGTTTCGGATAAGCTGCCTGCGCTGCAGGCTCTCTGCAGGTCTAGAGGGATTCACCCGGAAGAGGTCTGTTTTGTCGGTGACGATCTCAACGACATCGAGTGCATCCGCTGGTGCGGGCTGGGGGTTGCCGTGAGAAACGCCCAAATCGATGTTAAGGCCGTGGCGGACTGGATCACCCCTTCCCGCGGCGGGCAGGGGGCCGTCCGCGAGGTTGCAGAAAGGATCCTTGCGCTGAACGGAGATCCGCATGCCCCGTAAAACGATTGACCTTTTCCTGCCGGGACTTTTGGACCGCTTTATCGTCAGAGAGCTGACGCAGCCGTTTATTTTCGGCGTGCTGATTTTTTCGATGCTCCTGATCACGGGGGACGTCCTGTTCCAGATCGCGAACCTGCTGATCGAGGGAGGAGTTTCCCTGTGGACCGTCTCGCGCCTTTTCCTCTACAAGGTTCCGGGAGTCGTGGTCCTGACCCTGCCGATATCCTGCCTGATGGCGACCCTCCTGGGATTCGGCACGCTCTCGATGCACGGGGAAATCAACGCCCTCCGGTCCCTGGGGGTGGATTTCCGAAGGATCGTGCGGCCGGTTTTGTTTGCCAGCCTGGGCGTGGCGTTCCTGACCCTGTTTCTGAGCGAAACGGTTGTTCCGCTGACGGATCAGGCCGCGACGAACATCCTGCAATACGAGGTATCCGGGAAAGCGCTTCCGGGGTTGAGGGAGAACATTTTCCTGCGGGACGAGAGCGGCTCCGAGCTTAGGCGGGTTCTCTACGTATCGAAATTGAACCCCGCCACCGGAACGATGCAGGATGTTCTGGTCCAGGACTTCGAAAAAAACCGCCTGGCCAGGGTTTCGACCGCCAAAAAAGGCTGGTTTGCGGAACGGCAGTGGTGGCTTGAAGACGGCAAGGTGTTCGAGGTTCGCCCGGATGGGACCGTTAAGGCCCTCTTCTCTTTCCAGAAGCAGCGCCTGGCACTGGCTCTCTCGCCCCAGGAAATAGACCGGACGACCAAGCGCCCGCAGGAAATGGGACTCCTGGAGCTATTCCGGCACATCCAGATGGCCCGGGGACAGGGCATTGACACACGGCCCATGTGGGTCATCTTCCACATGAGGTTTGCCATCCCCTGGGCTGCCGTTGTCCTGGGGCTTCTGGGAACGACGATGGGGGTTCGCTCTCCGAGGGGCGGCAGGGGCGTCAGCCTGGGCCTCAGTGTCGTCGTCGTCTTCGGGTATTACGTGGTGATGTCGTTCAGCCGGGCTTTTGGCGAAGGCGGGTATCTCAACCCGGTTCTCGCGGCCTGGCTGCCGAACATCAGCTTTCTGGCCGTGGGCTCCTTTCTGGCAAGAAAGGCGAACGGATGATGGAAGGAAGGTGCGCTCCGTTGACCAAAACCGCGCTCCTGGCAGGAGATGGTCTCCTGCCCGTGGCCATCGCGCAGTCCTTGGCCTCCCGGGGAGCTCCCCCGACGGTGATTGCCCTCGGGAACACGAATCCCCTCCTTCAAGCCGTGGCGGAGCGGGTCCTGCCGGTGTCGCAGATTTCCATGAGCGGGATTCTTCACTTGATCGAGACAGAAGGGTGCAAACAGGTCATCCTGGCTGGGACAGTCCCGAAACGATGGATTTTTGGAGGAGGCCCGGTGGACCCGGAAACCCTGGCCTGGATCCGCTCTCTCCCTTCGCGAGACGACCACTCCCTGCTGGGATCGATCGTCAGCTTCTTCCAGTCCAGGGGCCTGGAGGTTGTTCCCTACTGTTTGCTGATCCCTGAAGCCATCGCCCCGGAGGGGACCATCGCGGGCCGGGAGCCCACGGAAGAAGAACGGGAGGAGATCCGTTTCGGGATCGGCATTGCGAGGAGGCTCGTTCCCCTCTCGTTTGGACAGGCGGTTGCGGTCAGAAACGGGGCGGTCGTCGCGGTCGAGGCAATGGAAGGGACTGACGAAATGATCCGAAGGGCCGGCCGGATTTTCCCGGGAGGCACGGTCGTCAAGATGATGCGCCCGGACCAGGACGAGCGCTTTGATGTACCGACGGTTGGGCCGCAGACCCTGGAATGCATGGCGCAAGCAGGGCTCGGATGCCTGGCCGTCGAGGCCGGCCGGACGGTGATCCTCGATCGACAGAGATTCGGGGAGCTGGCAAAAGAGTACTCGATCTCCGTAACGGGCTTTTTGCCATGAATATCTTTTTCAGCTCGGGAGAGGCTTCCGGAGACCATTTGGCAGCGTTGCTGGCAAGAGCCCTGCAGGAGGGGGCACCGGGGATCGAATGCTGGGGGATGGGGGGCCCGGAAAGCCGAAGGGCCGGCATGAGAACCGAATGGTCCTCGGAATCGCTCCACTTGATGGGAATCGCCGACGTGGCCCATTCGATTCCCCGCCTCTGGAGAATGAAGAATGAAATCTGCCGACGCATTCTGCAAGAGCAGCCGAAAGCGCTGGTCGTGGTGGACAGCCCGGACTTCCATTTTCCTCTGCTTGCCCAGGTCCGGCGGTCCGGATATCGCGGAACGGTCGTTTACCTTTCGCCTCCCCAGGTCTGGGCCTGGAGAAGCGGGAGGACCAATTTCCTCAAGACGGCCTGCGATCTTTGTCTTCCTCTCTTCGATTTCGAGCACGAATTCCTGTTGGAAAGGGACGTTCCTTCCGCGTGGATTGGGCACCCGTTCGTGGATGAATTCGGGACAACTTCCCTGCAAACTGACCCCGAGGTTCGGCGGCGGGTCGCGCTTCTGCCGGGCAGCCGTCCTGGAGAAATCCGGCGGCTTCTTCCGGTCCTGGCGGAAACGGCCCAACACTTGTCGGCCCGCGGTTTCGAGCCGGTCTTTTCCCTCGCTCCAGGACTCGGCGAACAGGACCGAAAATGGCTTTCTTCAGCCCTGAAAGGCTGGAAAACCAGCACCGAGGCGGGGAGGTCCCTGATGGGACGGGCCGGGTGTGTCATCGGGGCCAGCGGGACCGCGGCGGTCGAAGCGATGATGCTGGACCGCTTCATGGTCGTGCTTTACCGGGTGTCTCTTTCCTCCGAGATCGCCTTTCGTCTTCTGGTGAAAACTCCCTTCATTTCGATCCCCAACCGCCTGGCTGGAAAGGGGATCTACCCGGAACTGGTCCAGGGGCACGCCAGAACCGGGGAAATTCTCGACACGTTCGACGCCTACTGGAAAGACCCGGAAAGAAGAAGAGCGGTTCATGAAGCCCTGGCAGAGGCTAGGAGCCGGATGGGAAAACCGGGAGCGCCCGCGTTCTGGGCCCATTCCGTGCTGATGCGGGCGGGATTGCGATGAAGCGTTTCGCAGTGCTGGTCAACGGCCCTGGAGAACTCTGGGGCTGGGGCCGGCCGGTGGTGAAGGTTTTGAAGGACGCGGGGAACCTCGTCGATGTGCTCCTTCTCCCATGCCAGTACGCCAGCGGTTCGGAAACGAGACTGGCGGCAAGGCTCGGGGCAGACCGTGTCGTTCCTTCCGCCTCGCTGGCGAGGGAACTCGTTTTCGGCAAGGAGCGCCCGGACGCGGTCCTGCAGCTAGGAGGCGACCTCCTTTACGGGAGATTGCTTGCTCGGCGGTGGGGCAGCCCCCTTTTCAGCTACAGCTACGGGCCCAAAAAGGGACTTGGGGCTTGCCGGGGCATCTTTACCGCCTGCGAGGCCATGGCGGTCCCGATCCGAAAAGCATCCTGCGGGAAACCGGTCGAGGTGGTCGGAAACCTCGTTGCTGACGCGATGATCCTGGATAGGGGGAGCTCCCCCTGGGAAAAGAACGGAACTCCGAGGGTTGTCCTTTTCCCGGGCAGCCGCCCGGCTATCCGGAAAAGAGCGCTCCCTTTCATGCGGGAGTTTCTTGCGTCCGCTGGAAGGAGCCTGCAACAGGCCCAGTGGCGTGTGCTCCTTTCCCCCTTTTGCGATCCCGACGAGGCCAAGGAATGGGAGGGGGCGGGCTTTAAGGTTTCCCGGGCGGGAACAGGCATTGTGCTTCAGGGGGCGGATGTCGCCCTGACGCAGCCTGGGACGAACACCCTGGAGCTGCTGCATGCGCGGGTTCCGTCGATCGTCGCGGTTCCGGAAGCGTTTCTTGCGGAAGCTCCGTCTCCGTTCCTGCTGGGGCCCCTGTTCGCCATGCCGGGGTTGGGACCGTTTTTCAAACGGAAGGCGTTTCAGCGTTACCTTGGGAAGAAAGGCTTTTTGGCCTGGCCGAACCGCCTTGCCGGGAAAGAGGTGTTTCCCGAGATCACAGGGCGGGTTTCTCCCGCGTTGCTGGCGGGACGTTTTGCCACCTACGCAGGGGATCTGCGGTGGCTTGAGGAGACCCGGATCGCCCTCGGCAGGATCGACGGCGGTCCAGCCGGAGCGGCTGCGCGACTGCGGGAAAGGATCATGGAGGTCCTGTCATGAAACAAAAAACGAAGGAAAAGAAACCCGTTTCCCTCGGTTCTCTGAAGAAACTGCTTCCTTTCATCCTGCCGTACCGTCTGCGCCTGCTGGCCGCCTTTGGGTGCATGCTCGCCGCTTCGGTCTCCGGGGTGCTTCCGCCCTGGCTTCTCAAGAACGTCGTGGACGATGTTTTGATCCAGAAGAACAGCTTGATGCTCAACGGCCTGGCCGTGGCGATCGTTCTCCTGTTCGTCCTGAAAAACCTCGCGGGATACGGGCAGCAGTACCTCATGGTCTGGGTCGGGCAGCGCGCCTTGATGGACCTTCGGGTGGCACTCTATGGGAAAATCCAGTCGCTTTCCCTGACCTACCTTCACAAGAGAAGGGTCGGGGAGCTTCTTTCGCGGATCACGGGCGACGTGGCGACCCTTCAGGGGCTGGTTTCGACCACGATCGTCGACCTGGTGGTCCAGACGTTGACTTTTTTCGGAATGGCAGGGTTTTTGATCTACCTCAACTGGAAGCTGACCCTTTTTGCCCTGCTCGTGATCCCGGTCGCCTTTAAGGTGATCCACTTTGCCTCCCAGCGCCTTCGGGCGGTGGGACACGCGATCCAGCAGGAACTTGCCAGTCTTTCGGCGATCGCTTACGAGGCCCTTTCAGCGATCCGGATCGTCCGGTCCTTTGCCACGGAGGAGCAGGAACTGGAACGGTTCAGGCGGCAGGGAGAAGCCAACGTCCGGGCCCTGGTTCACGGGACCCAGATCCAGGCGACCCTCCAGGGGGTTGTCGAAGTCATCCTGATCGTTGCCCTGGCCCTGCTTCTCTGGGTCGGTGGCCGTGAAGTCATCGCCGGAAGCATGACGCCGGGGGAGCTGATCGCCTTCCTGGGCTATCTCGGGTTCATGGTGCAACCCCTTCGGGTCATCAGCCGGATCGTGGGAAGCCTCCAGCAATGCCTGGCGTCGGCCGACCGGATCTTCGAGATCCTGGAAGTCCCGGAAACGCTTCCGCTACCGGAGCGGCCGGTCTTCCTGAACCCCGTCAGGGGAGAGGTCGCCTTCGAGGACGTCTGGTTCGCCTACGAACCGGGGCGCTGGATCCTGAAAGGCGTAAGCCTGTTGATCCGCCCGGGGGAACGGATCGCGGTGGTTGGCTCGACTGGAGCCGGCAAAACCACCCTGGCGGACCTGGTTCCTCGCTTTTACGACCCCCAGCTGGGGGTTGTGAAGATCGACGGGGTGGATGTGAGGCAACTCGATTTAAAAACCCTGAGGAAACAGATCGGGATCGTTCAGCAGGATCCGGTCCTGCTCAAGGGGACCATGGCCTACAATATTGCCTACGGCTTTGAGGAAGCCACTCCGAAAGCCATCCGGGAGGCCGCAGAGAAGGCCGGCATCGCCGATTTCATCGAAAGTCTTCCGCAGGGATACGAAACAGAGGTCGGAGAACGGGGCGTGACAATGAGCGGCGGACAGCGGCAGCGGATTGCCATTGCGCGGGCGATCGTGCGGGATCCGAGGATTCTGATCCTGGACGAGGCCACCTCTTCCCTGGACACGGCGGTGGAACACCAGATCCAGCAGGCGATGAAACTTGCGATGAAGGGACGGACTTCCATCGTGATCGCCCATCGCCTTTCGACGATCCTCGAGTCGGACCGTATCCTCGTCATCGATGCCGGGCGGATCGTGGAGGCCGGGACGCATGAAAGTCTGCTGGCGGCCCAGGGACTTTACGCCCGGCTTTACGGGCTCCAGTTTCGGGAGTCGGCCAAGCCATGATCGTCAAAAGTTACCTGGACTACGCGAGAGGGGAGAGAAAACTTTCGCCGTGGCTGCTGCTGGCTCCTCTCGGCTGGATCGCTCGAATCCTGGTCCGGTTTCGGAATTTTGCCTATGACCACGGAATTGCGAAAAGCTCCGCACCGCCGGTTCCCCTGATCAGCATCGGGAACCTGACCCTGGGGGGAACGAACAAGACTCCCTTCGTGGAAATGGTGGCCCTGGAAATCGCACGGAGAGGAATCCCGACCGGGGTGGTCAGCCGCGGTTACAAGGGAAAAGCCCGGGCTCCGGAGCTGGTGAACCGGCTCTCGGGGGGAGCTTTCGCGGGAGACGAGCCCCTTCTCCTGCATCATCGGCTCAAGGGATTGCCAGTGGCCGTGGCAAATGACAGAAGCGAAGGCATCGCTCTTCTCCGGCAGGAAGAAAACGTCGAGGTGGTTGTGGCGGACGATGCCTTCCAGCACAGAAAGCTGAGGAGGGACGCCGATATCGTCCTGGTGGATGCCTTGTGTCCCTGGGGCAATGGGCGCCTTTTCCCCGCGGGGCTGCTGAGGGAAAGCCCGGCAGCCTTGGAGCGGGCCCATATCGTGGTGATCACGAAAGCGGATCAGATCCCCCCCTTCCGCCTTGAGGAGCTGAAAGGTCAAATTGCGGGCCTCGTGGGCCGGGACCGGGTATTCTGCTCGAGACTGGTCGTGGACCGATGGGAGCGATGGGAAGGGAAATGGGAGGCGGAAAGCAGCCTGGAAGTAGCGGGCATGCCTGTCCTGGCTTTTTCGGCGATTGGCAACCCCGCCAGCTTCCGGCGCTCCCTCGAGCAAGAGGGGGTCAGGATCGTGGCGGAATACCGGTTCCGGGACCATCACCGCTTTACGGTCAAGGACCTGGAAACGATGGTTGCCGAAGCGGTCCGCCAAAACGCTTCGGCTTTGGTCTGCTCGGAAAAGGACATTTACAACCTTCCGGAGGGTTGGATTTCTCCCCTGCCGCTCTATGTTCCCCGCGTCAAGACGGAGATCCTCGGCGAAGCGAACCGGTTCTGGGAGACCCTTCGGGAGGTCCTTCGGCCTCGCCTGGCGGTCGCATCGAACGGCTACGGCGAGGACGCCATCGGCGTCATCCTGGCGAAAAAACTGCGTGACGCCCTGCCTCGGTCTGAAATTCTCGCCTTCCCGCTGGTCGGAACGGGAAAAGCCTACTCTGAAGCGGGTTTCCCTGTCGTTTCTCCCCGGGCGGAAACACCCAGCGGAGGCATCGTCAAATACAGCTTTTCGGATCTTGTTCGCGATTTGCGTTTCGGGCTGGTGAAAATTATCATAGAGCAGCTCAAAAGCTGGAGAAGCCTGCGCTACCGGCTGCATGGGGTTTTCTGCGTCGGCGATGTGTATCTCGCGCTCCAGGCCCTCTGGGGCCAGGGTGGGGCCCCCTTTCTCGTGGCAACGGCGAAGACGGCCTACATCGCGGGCCATTGGGGCATCGAGCGGTTCGTGCTCAGGCACCGGGTAGAGAGGGTCTGGGCAAGGGACGAGGAAACGGCAAAGGAACTGGCTCGATCCGGGGTCCAGGTTCGATTTGCCGGGAACCCGATCATGGACCTGGCGGGTTCGGAAGAAACCGAGGTCTTCGATTGGCCCGGGAAGGGGAAGGACCGGATTCTTTTGCTGCCGGGAAGTAGAAACCGGGCTTATGGAGATTTTCCCCTGCTCCTGGAAACGGCCGAAAGGGTTTGGGAAAAGCACGATTGCCGTTTTCTTGCCGTACTGGCTCCCACGATCGATCGCCGGGAACTCGTTTTTCGTTCCCCGGGCTGGAAGTTCTCCGCCTCCGGCCAGGAAAGCCTGACCAACGGCCGTCTAGAGGTCTTCCTTTACGACGGGGCGCTTGCGCCGGCCGCCAGGAGCGCCGATCTGGTCATTGGACTGGGCGGAACCGCCAACCAGCTTTGTGCCGGTTTGGGGATCCCCGTTCTCTCGGTGGAAGAGAAGGGAAAGCTGGTCCAGAAACGGATTCTGCAGGATGCCGAACGGCTGGTCGCACGTGACCCAAAGACCCTGGCGGAAGCCGCCCTGGAAATCCTGGAAACCCCGCAATTGCACAGCCACATGTCCCGAACCGGAATCGCCCGGCTAGGCACCCCGGGAGCCCTTGATGAGGTCGTCCGCTTCTCGCTAGTGGATTGCGGACTGGGATTGCGTGAGAAAGTCTATGACCGGCTTTGCGGATCCCCCGAAGGAGGAGGAATTGCATGAAGACTCTGGCAGTCATCCCAGCACGTCTGGCCAGTACCCGCCTGCCCGAAAAGCCCCTTGTCGAGGTCGGGGGGAAGCCCCTTGTGATCCGGGTGCTCGAACAAGTGAAACGGTGTGGGAAAGTCGACCGGGTCCTGGTGGCAACAGATTCAGAGCGGATCGTCGAAGTCGTTCAAAAGAACGGGGGAGAAGCGGTGCTGACCCCGGTAGACCTCAAGAGCGGAGGGGACCGGGTGGCCTTCGTGGCCAGGGATTACCCTGATGCGGAGCTGGTCCTGAATGTCCAGGTAGACGATCCCTTGGTCGGTCCTGACATGATCGATCCCTTGATCAACGCGCTTGATGCGGACCCGGAAGTCCAGCTTGCCCTCCTGTCGAAGAAGATCGAAAACGAGGAGGAAATTCCCTCCCCCAACATCGTGAAGATGGTGTTTGACCAGAAAGGGCGGGCCCTGTACTTCAGCCGTTCTCCCATCCCCTATCCCCGAAATCCAGGGGCCGTATATTACAAGCACATCGGACCCTACGCCTGGAGACGAGAATTCCTGCTTCAATTTTCCAGGTGGGAACAGACCCCCCTGGAAAAAACGGAGAGCCTGGAAATGCTCCGGGTGCTGGAGAAAGGGTTTGTGATCCGATGCGTCGAGACCTTCAGAGACACGGTCGAAATCGACACTCCCGCGGACGTGGAAGCGCTGGAAAGAATCCTTGCGCAGGAAGGAGGGGGAAACGCATGAGCCGAGTGATTCAAGCCGGGACTGTGACGTTCGGTTCCGGGCCCCTTGTCGTCGTGGCGGGACCCTGTGTCCTGGAAAGCCTTGACTTGGGACTCGAGGTCGCGGAAACGGTCCGCGATCTTTGCCGGGAAGCCGGTTTCGGCTATGTTTTCAAGTCTTCGTTTGACAAGGCGAATCGGACCTCCATCCACAGCTACAGGGGGCCCGGGATTGATCAGGGCCTCGAGTGGCTCCAGGCGATCCGAAACAGGGTCAATGTCCCCGTGCTGACCGATATTCACGAGCCCCCGCAGGCAAAAATCGCGGCGGAAGCGGTCGATATTTTGCAGATTCCGGCTTTTCTTTGCCGTCAGACCGACCTGATCGTGGCTGCAGCCCGGACGGGAAAGGTGCTAAACATCAAGAAGGCCCAGTTCCTGGCCCCGGAAGACATGGCTTCAGTGCTTGCAAAGTGCGAAGAAGCCGGAAACGACCGGGTCATTCTCTGCGAACGGGGAACCAGTTTCGGGTACCGGCAGCTCGTGGTGGACATGCGGTCGCTTGCGGTCATGCGTTCCCTCGGCGTGCCGGTGATGTTCGACGCGACCCACAGCGTCCAGACCCCCGGAGGAAAGGGAACCTCAAGCGGGGGAGACCGGCGCTTCGTTCTCCCCCTCGCCAGGGCGGCGGTGGCCGTTGGAATTGACGCGCTCTTCCTGGAGGTCCATCCGGATCCAGACATGGCTAAAAGCGACGGGCCGAACATGGTTCCCCTCAAGGCACTGAAGGGCTTCCTAGAGCAGATTCGGGTCCTGGACCAGTCCGTCAAGGAAAAGATCGGCGTGACAGACCTCGATTGGGCGGTGAAAAGCGGTTATGGAATGCCTGCCTAACGAAAGAAAAGCCCGGAACATTCCGGACGCCGACCTCCTGGAGATCGGCAAAAAGGTGATCCTTACCGAGGCAGAGGAACTGCGGCTTGCGGCGGACCGCCTCGGCAGCGAGCTTGTCCGGGCCGCGAGGGTGATCCAGGCCTGCTCGGGAAGGCTTGTGGTGTCCGGCCTAGGCAAGTCTGGCCTGATCGGCCGGAAGATCGCGGCAACCCTGGCGTCCCTGGGGACCCCGGCCTTTTTCCTTCACGCCGCGGAAGGAAGCCACGGCGACCTCGGCATGGTCCGAAGGGAGGACGTCGGACTCTTCATCAGCCATAGCGGAGAAACGCGGGAAGTCCTGGAGCTGCTGCCCTTTTTCCGGCGAATCGGGGCTCCCGTCATCGCCATGACGGGAAACCCGAATTCCAGGCTTGCGAAAAACGCGGATATCGTCCTGGATGCCAGCGTCCGAAAGGAGGCCGATCCCCTCGGTCTGGCACCCACCAGCAGCACGACGCTCCAGCTGGCGATCGGGGACGCGCTTTCCGGCATGGTGACGGAACTGAGGGGGCTCTGCCCGGAAGACTTTGCGCTCTTTCACCCGGGCGGCACTCTCGGGAAGAAGCTCCTCCTCCGGGTAGAGGCGCTAATGGGATCGGGGGACCGGCTGCCGTTGGTGCCGGATGACGCCTCCGTCAAAAGGGCCCTTTTTGAAATCACCAGCAAGGGATATGGAACCGCGCTCATCGTTGGGCCATCCGGAAAGCTGGAAGGCATCTTTACAGACGGCGACCTTCGCCGCCTCCTGGAGGACAGGGGCCCCGAGGGGCTTCAGCTCGCGGTTTCCGAAGTCATGACCCGCCGTCCGAAGACGATCGAACCGGAAAAGCTGGCCGCGGAGGCCCTGGCCCTGATGGAACGGCACGAGATTTCCGTCCTGGCAGTGGTGGAGAACGGCATTCCCGTGGGGATCATCCACCTGCACGATCTGCTGAAAGCCGGGGTGGCCTGAGCTGAACTCCTGGGGCTACCGCTGCCTGACGAGTCTTGCCTATCCGGCTCTTTTCCCCTGGCTGGCCTGGAAATACCGGGAAGGCCTTGCGGAAAGGCGCGGGTATTATCGCCCCGAAATTGCCCGGCTGGGGACCCGGCGCCCGTTCTGGATCCATGCGGTGTCCGTCGGCGAAGTCCAGTCAGCGCTGCCGCTGGTTCGTGCCATGCGAAACGGTTCCTACCCGGGACCGATCCTTTTGTCGACAATCACCTCCACGGGGAAAGCGATGGCGATCCAGGAACTCAAACCCCTGATCGACGCACACATCTATTATCCCTGGGATGTCCCCCGGGTGGTGAGACGGGCCCTTGACTGCCTTTCCCCAAGAGTCTACGCGGTCATGGAAACGGAGATCTGGCCTAACTTTTTGCTGGAACTGAAGAAAAGGGAGATCCCGGCGTACATGGTGAACGCCAGGGTTTCTGAAACGACCTTCCGAAGGGCCCTCAGGAACAGGGCTTTCTGGTCGACGGTCCTGGGCACGTTCCGGGGGATTTTCGCCAGGAGCCCGGCGGATGAGGCCCGAATCCTGGAAATCGGGGCGGATCCTGCCCGGGTTTTCCGGGTCGGGGATTCCAAGGTCGACGCCCTTTTCGAGCGGAGGCGAAACGTAGACCGCACCCTCCTGGATCCCCTCCTGCGGGGGCAGGGGCCGGTCCTGATCGCCGGCAGCACCCATCCTGGCGAAGAAGAATCTGTCCTGAAGGCTTTCGCGGAAGTGAAGAAAACCATGCCGGAAAGCCGCCTGATCCTGGCCCCCAGGCACCCCGAGAGAGCCGAATCCGTGATGGGGCTCTTGGGGGGAGAGCAACGGGCCTGTCTTTTGTCGAAATGGGCCCCGGGTTGGACTATACTTGTGGTGGATCGGATCGGCGTCCTGTTCGACCTGTACGGGTGGTCAGACGCCGCTTTCGTCGGGGGAAGCCTCGTGCCCAAAGGCGGGCAGAACCTGCTTGAACCGCTTGCGTGGGGAGTTCCGACTTTTCACGGGCCCCACATGGAGGACTTTCAGGATCTCGCAAGGCAGGCAGGGGAGTGGGGGCTGGCCGGCACCGTTGAAGGTCCTGGGCAGCTCGCTTCGGCCTGGATCGAATCGGTATCTGCCGCAAGAAAGACCAGGGACGAATTCGCCAGGCGCTGCGACGCTTTCCTGGAAAGCGTCGGCGGGGCCTCCGCGAAGGCATGGGAAAAAATCGAGGCGGACAACAAAACCAACCTCTGGGAGTGATGGACGTGAACGTGTATGACCTTTTCGTCGCCGGCCGGATCAGCTTCGGGCCGGGAGTTTCGGGGAAAGTTGGGGAACTGGCGAAAAAGCTGGGGGCGAAGCGGGCGGTTCTGGTCACCGACGAGAGCATGGAAAAGCTGGGCATCAGCGATCGGATTGCCGGCATCATGGAAAGGGAAGGAATCGAAACGTGCATTTTTGCCGGAGTGGAACCCGAACCCTCCGTTGAAACGACCGACGCGGTCGCCATGCTGGCCCGGGAGAACGACTGCCAGCTTGTCGTGGGACTGGGCGGCGGCAGCTGCATGGATGTCGCCAAGGCCGTCAGCGTCCTGATCACGAACGAGGGGTCTGCCTCCCTTTACCAGGGGCTGGGGCTTGTCAAAAACCCCGGGGTGCCGAAGATCATGATCCCGACGACCTCTGGGACCGGATCCGAGGTCACTTTCACGGCGGTCCTGATCCGCAAGAGCGACGGCTTCAAGGGCGGAATCAACGATGACAAGCTCTACCCGGATTACAGCCTGCTGGACCCCGAACTCGCCCTGACGATGCCTCCCCGGGTGACGGCATCCACCGGCATGGATGCTTTGACCCATGCCGTCGAGGCCTTTACCAGCAGGGCGGCTTCGCCGATGAGCGACCTCTTCGCCCGGGAGGCCATCCGCAAGATCGCAAGATGGCTGCGGGTCGCCACCTGGAACGGATCCAACCTCGAAGCCAGGACCGAAATGATGCTGGCGTCCCTTTACGGGGGCATTGCCCTGGCCAACGCGGGTGTCGGCGCCTGCCACTCCCTCGCCTACCCGCTGGGAAGCCTTTTCGGGGTGGGACACGGGGTCGCGAATGCTCTCCTGTTTCCCTACGTCTGCCGCTACAACGCTCTGGCGGCACCGGAGAGGTACTACGAGGCAGCGAGGCTGCTGGACTACGCTCCCGAGGGACTTCCCTTGAGGGAGGGGGCCCTCGACTGTGCCGAGGCCCTGCACGAACTTGTGAAGGACCTGGAGCTTCCCTCCAAGCTGAAGGCGCTCAAGGCCGGCATCAAACCGGAGCACTTCGAGGAAATGGCCGAGAGGGCCCTGGCGGTGGCCAGGCCGATGGCAAACAACCCCAGGCCGATGGACAAAGAGGCCTGTGTGGCAATCTACAGGGAGGCGATGGAGTAATGCCCGGTTTCGAACTGTTCGACCAGCAGGAGATCGACGCCCTTGCGGACGTGATCCGGAGGAAGGTCCTGCACCGCTACTGGTTCCAGGGAATGCGCAATGGCGTGTGGAAGGTGGAGGAATTTGAGCGGGCCGTGGCGGAGAAGTTCGGGGCGAAGCACTGCCTGGCCGTTTCCAGCGGGACGGCTTCCCTTTACGTCGCCCTGAAGGCACTCGGCATCGGGCCTGGAGACGAGATCATCACGAGCCCCTTCACCTTCATCGCCACCATGGAATCCATCCTCGAATGCGGGGCCGTTCCGGTCCTGGCGGAAATCGACGAGAGCCTGAACCTCGACCCGAACTCCGTCGAGGAACTGATCACGGACCGCACGAAGGCGATCATGCCTGTGCACATGTTCGGCGCCGCGGCGGACATGGACGCATTCAGGAAGATCTGCGACGACTACGGGCTGTACCTCCTCGAGGATTCCTGCCAGGCCATGGGGGCCACCTACAAGGGGCGCTATGTCGGAACGATCGGGAAGTTCGGACCCTACAGCCTCGATCCCGTGAAGGTCATCACCGTTGGTGAAGGCGGGCTCATCGTGACCGACGACGAGGATCTTTACCGAAAGATGGAGTATTACCACGACCATGGCCACATCCACGACAACACGATTGAGCGCGGAGCGGAAGGAAAGGCCTGCCTGGGCTTCAATTTCCGCATGAGCGAACTTCAGGGGGCCCTCGGTCTCGTCCAGCTCGGAAAACTCGACCTGGCGATCGAGAAGATGAGGGCCTCTAAGAAGAAAATCCTGGAAGGAGTCGGCAGGGTGGACGGGCTTTCCCTGCGGAATCTCCCGGACCCTGCCGGAGACACGGCCACCCAGACCGTTTTCCTGCTTCCGAACGAAGAGGCAGCCCGAAAGTTCCAGAAGGCTTCCAAGGAGGCCGGGGTGCCCTGCGGGAACCTTGCCGACAACACCTGGCACTACGCCCGGCACTGGACCACGCTCCGGGAGGGCACGCTGTACAGCCGGCTGCGGTGCCCGTACGACTGCCCGTACGTCGAGGAGATGCCGGGCTACCGGCCGGTCGAATGGCCGAAAACCCATTCCATCCTGAGCCGGACCGCCGTTTACGGCATGGATATCCTGATGGACGACGAGAGGATCGAGCGGATCATCAAGGCGGTTCAGGCCGGAGTGAAGGCGGCCCTTTAGGAAAAACCCAGACAGCAGCCAGGGGGAGTGGGCACGGGAAAGATCCACTCCCCTTTTCTGGAAAGGGAGATGCGTTTCGTGAAGGGGCCCGCTCAGGTGATCATCCTCTCCGATGGAATCCGGGGGCACGTCAACCAGAGCCGCGGCGTGGCTCAATGGCTGTCGCGCCTCGCGGGTTCCAAAATTCATGAGATGGAAATTCCCCCGTTGTCCGGTGTCAATCGGTTTCTGGTATTGAAGGTCTATTCCGCGATCCTGCCCTTAGCGGACAAAGACAGGGCTTGCCGTTGGTTGAAGAGAGGCCGCGGTTCAGCTCTCGCCGATGCGGTTAAAAGGAAATGCGAGGATCTTGCCCTTTCAGGCCCGGAACTTCTCTTCCTTTCCACGGGGAGCTCCGCTGCCCCCTTCACGCTGGCCCTGGCGCGAGTTTTTGGAGGAAGAGCCGCTACGATCATGACTCCCTCAGTCCTGAAAACGGCCCCTTTCGACTTTGCGATCGTTCCCGCCCACGATTTCCCTCCCGAGGCTCCAAACGTCTTTCGTACCCTGGGGGCTCCGAACGCCGTCGATCCCGAGGGCTTAAAGCGGGAAGCGGAGCTTTTGTTCGAGCGCTTCCCGCCCGTAGCGGAGAAGAAGTGGGGAGTCCTGATCGGCGGGGACGACGCGAACTACCGCGTGACTCCCGAGTGGGCAAGGGAAAGGGTTCGCTTTCTTGCAGAGCAGGCCTTGCGCCAGGGAGCGGACCTTTACGTCACGACATCCCGCAGGACCGCCCCGGAAACGGAAGAGGCGCTCTTGGAACTTGCGGCGGAGTTGCCCGTATTCCGCATGCTCCTGTTGGCATCGAAAGATCCGTGGAACCCGGTTCCAGGGATTCTGGGAGGATGCGACGAGGTGTTCTGCACGGAAGACTCCGTTTCGATGGTTTCCGAGGCCGCGACAGCCGGTTTTCCCGTCCGGCTGCTTCGTGTCGAACGGCGCGGGGGGGGCCGGCGTGCCCTTCAGGAAACCGTTTCGCGGCTCGTGAAGAAAGGCTTGCTGCCGGGCCGTTTCCTTTGGGGGGTTCCCCGCTTCGACGCAATGCTGGAAGGCTTCAGGAAAGCGGGGCGGATGACCGAGGCCTTCCCCTGGGAAGACGGGAACCCTGAAGGGCCTGGAAAAAAACTGGACTTTAACGAGGCCCGCGCCGCGGCAGCCTGGATCCTGCAGCGGTGGGAAACCCGGAAAGGCGGACTTTCATGAAAATCCTCATGATCCTTCCCGAATTCGAGGAAGGCGGCGTCGAGAGACATGTGCTGTGGCTCTCGACCGAACTTTCCGCCCTGGGACATTCGGTCTGGATCGCCACGGCTGGAGGCCGGCTCGAGGCGATGCTGCCCCCGGAAATCAGGGTCCTCCACCTGCCGGTCCACCGGAAGAACCCGGCGACGGCGATCTATTGCGCGCTTCGCCTTGCGGCTTTGTGCCGGACGGAAGGGATCGACCTGCTCCATGCCCATTCCCGGGTTCCGGCCTGGATCGCCTGGTGGACGAGCCGGATTTCGGGGAAACCGTGGGTTGTGACGGCCCATGACCGGTATCGAAAAAACTGGGCGATTCGCCCCTTTAGGGAGGCGAAAGGGGCGATCTGTGTCAGCGAAGCGGTAAGGTCGCACCTGGAAGGGGATCTGCCTCCTAACACTTCTGTGGTTCGAAACGGGATTCCGGATTTTGCCGAGCGATGGAATAAGGCAAGGATGAATTCTAGCAGCCAGCTCCTTTTTGTTGGGCGTCTGACTCGACGAAAGGGGCTTCAGGTGGTCATACCCGCCTTGGCAACACTGAAAGAAAGATCTTGGAACCTGGATGTCGTCGGAGATGGTCCCCAGCGGCAGGAACTGGAAGAGATGGTTAAAAGCCTGGATTTGGTGGGAAAAGTTCGTTTTCACGGGTTTCGGGACGATGTAGGGCGTTGGATGGCCGAATCGGATTGTTTTCTCTTCCCCTCCCTGGATGAAGGAATGCCGCTGACCCTCATGCAGGCCATCCGGGTTGGGATCCCGGTTTTGGCCTCGAGGATCGAGCCGGTCGTTGAACTTGTCGGAAGAGACGACGTCCTCCTTCCGGCGGGTGATGTTTCCGCATGGTCAGACCGGCTTGCGGAAGTCCTGAACGGGGACTGGCTTCCTCCCTGTTTCGATCCCGACCTCGTTCCATCGGCGAGGCAGATGGCCCAGCGCACCCTGGAGTTTCTCAGCGATGTGTCAGGATTGTAATCGTTTCAGAAAAGGAGAAAAGATCCAAAGAGCAGTGTTTTTGGATCGGGACGGAGTCATTCTCGAGGAACGCGGCTATCTTTCCCATCCTGGGGATGTTTCCCTGATTGCCGGAGCGGCCGAGGCAATAAAGCTTTTTTCCCGTTTGGGGCTCAAGGTCGTGGTCGTAACCAACCAATCCGGCATCGGCAGGGGGTTGTTTACAAGGAGGGATTACCTGCGGGTAAAGGCTGCAATGGATGCCCTCCTGGCCCGGCAGGGAGCGAAAACCGATGGAGAGTACTTTTGCCCGCATGCGCCATGGGAGGAATGCGGCTGCAGGAAACCTGCCCCAGGGCTTGCCTTGATCGCTGGAAAAGAACTGGGCCTGAACCTGGACGAGTCGTTCGTGGTGGGTGACAAACGGTCCGATATGGAGATGGCAAGGGCAATCAGGGCGAAATCCATTCTGGTCAGGACGGGTTATGGATGGCAAACGGAGAAAGACGGAAAGCCCATCTGGGATGCCGTCGCCCAGGACATCGGAGAAGCCGCAAAGATCATTGCCCGATGGATTGAGGGGAGCGGTGATGTTGGACACGGATGAACGTTTCGAGGGAATGATGACCGAGATGTTTCGTGAAACGGCAAGAGTCCTTGAGATTTTTTTGGAGCGGGAAAAAGCGTCCATCTTGAAGGCGGCCCGCCTGGTCGCAGACTCCATGAAGAGGGGCGGAAAATTGCTTCTGTGCGGAAATGGGGGAAGCGCGGCCGACTGTCAGCATCTGGCCGCCGAGTTCGTCTGCAGACTGTCGGCCAAACGGAATCGGTCCGCCTTACCCGCTCTGGCGTTGACGACCGATACCTCCTTTCTGACGGCCTTTTGCAACGATTACGGCTTTCCCGGCATTTTCCTGAGGCAGGTGCAGGCCCTAGGAAAGCCGGGAGATGTCCTCCTTGGGATCAGTACCGGAGGTTCTTCGGAAAATGTCCTGAACGCGATACGGGGGGCAAAATCGATGGGAATATCGACGATCGCCCTGACTCGGCGGGATGGAATCGCCGGGAAAATCGCGGATGTTTCAATCGAAGTCGATTCGGAGGATACCGCGGTCATCCAGAATGTTCACCTCGCGGTTGAACACGCGCTGTGCCGCGTCGTGGAGGAAATGCTTTTTCCCAGCGATTGAAGAACCAGCGGGAGGGGTTGCAATGATCATCGTGACGGGAGGCGCCGGTTTCATCGGAAGCAACCTGGTTGCCGGGCTGAATGAAGTTGGAATCGACGATATCCTGATCGTCGACAACCTCGGGTGCGTCGGGAAATTCAAGAACCTGAGGGGCTTGAAATTCCTCGATTTCATGGAAAAATCAGAGTTCAGAGCCTGCCTGGAGAAGGGGGCCCTGGCAGGGAAAAAGGTGGAAGCGGTTTTCCACCAGGGGGCCTGCTCGGACACCCTCAACTCGGACGGGAATTACATGATGGACAACAACTACCGCTACTCCATGGATCTACTGCATTTCGCCCTGTCTGGAGGAATTCCTTTCGTCTATGCTTCCTCCGCGTCCGTTTACGGTTCCGGAACCAGAGGGTTCCGGGAAGAACCGGCGTGCGAGTTCCCCCTCAACCTGTATGCCTTCACAAAAAAACTTTTCGATGACTATATCCGGAGGATCCTGCCCCAGTGCGGCAGCCAGGTCGTCGGCCTTCGGTATTTCAACGTTTTCGGCCCCCAGGAAGTCCACAAGGGGAGAATGGCCTCGATGGCTTTTCACGCGTTCCGCCAGATCCGGGAAACAGGAAAGGTAAAGCTTTTCGAGGGATCCGGAGGATTCGGCCCCGGAGGCCAGAAGCGGGATTTCCTGTTCGTCGGGGATGCCGTAAAGGTCAACCTGTTCTTCCTAGAGAATCCAGACAAATCCGGGATCTTCAATTGCGGGACCGGTATCGCGAGGACGTTCCGGAGCCTCGCTGAGGCGGTCATCTCTTCGATGAAGCAAGGCGAAATCGAATACATTCCTTTTCCGGAAGACCTTGCCAAACAGTACCAGAACTACACCCAGGCGGATCTGGCGAATCTTCGCAGGGCCGGTTACCAGGGGGAATTCCTTTCGCTGGAAAAAGCGGTCGGGCTCTACGTCGAAGCCTTGTCAAGGCGCGACGGTTATCTTTTCGGGGAGGAATCCTGATTTGGCAGAAAGAAAGGACCCAATTGAGATCCTGGAGGAAGGGCTGAACCGGGTCCGGATTCTGGTCATCGGCGATCTCATGCTCGACCAGACCTTGTCGGGCTCGGTGGAGAGAATTTCGCCGGAGGCCCCGATTCCCGTGCTGAAAGCGGAATCAAGAAAAGACGGGCTTGGCGGAGCCGGCAACGTGGCGAACAACCTGTCGCGGCTGGGTTGCCGGGTTGCACTGGCTGGAGGGATCGGGACCGATCCCGAAGCCTTCCTTTTGCAGGAATTGCTGGAAAAGGAGAGGATCGAAACCCGGTACCTGGTCAAGACGCAGCGTTGCACGACGAAGAAAATGCGAGTGGTTTCAGCCCGGCAGCAAATGCTCCGGGTGGATTTTGAAACGACGGATCCGATGGATACCTCCACGGAGAAGGAGCTGATCGAGAGGATCTCTAGCGCCCTCGACGAAGACCCCGATGCGGTGATCCTGTCCGATTACGGCAAGGGCGTCTGCACGATGCGGATTTGCCGGGCCTTGCTCGATCGTTGCCGGGAAAGGGAGATTCCCGTGCTTGTTGATCCCAAGGGGGCCGACTGGGAGCGGTATCGAGGCTGCACCTTGATTACCCCTAACCTGAACGAGCTCGGCCAGGCTCTTCACCGCACGGTGCACAACGAAGACGAAGAAGTGGAAAAAGCGGCGAAAGAATTGATGAAGCGCTTCGAACTCGGCCAGATCCTCGTGACGAGGTCGGATCGCGGCATCTCCCTTTTTTCGGGAGAAACCGTGCTTCACGAGAAAACCCTGGCCCGGGAAGTGTTCGACGTGAGCGGGGCGGGGGACACGGTCGTAGCGGTGGTGGCTGCCTTCCTGGCAGCGGGAGCCCCTCTCGAGGAAGCGGCTCGGGCGGCGAACAGGGCGGCGGGTTTCGTCGTCGGAAAGGCTGGAACCTACGCGATCTCACGGGAAGATCTCCTCAGGGAGCTGCACCAGGGAGTTCGGTCCGCCTCTCTGTCCAAGGTTCTTCCCCTGGATCAGGCGCGGGCTTTGGTCGCGGCCTGGAGATCAGAGGGACAGCGCATTGTTTTTACGAACGGCTGTTTTGACATCCTGCACGCCGGGCATCTTTTTTGTCTCGAAAAGGCAAAATCGCTCGGAGACCGGCTGATCGTCGGGCTAAACTCGGATTCTTCCGTGAGAAACCTGAAGGGCCCGGGCCGCCCGGTCAACCCGGAGTCGTTTCGCGCGATGCTTCTGGCTGCTCTTTTCCCCGTGGATCTGGTCGTCCTTTTCGAGGAGACGACCCCCCTGGAGCTGATCCGGGCCTTGCGGCCGGATTGTCTGGTGAAGGGGGGAGACTACCGTCCGGAAGAGGTTGTCGGCTCGGAAACGGTGGCCTCGTGGGGCGGAGAAGTCGTTATCGTCCCGAGGATCGAAGGACTCAGCACCACCGGGATCCTTCGATCCGCCTTGTCCAACGAAGCTGAAAACCGCCCCCGATCGAGGAATTGCAGCACAGAAGCGGATGGAGCAAAAGGCGGGTTTCTCCGATGAGGCCGTCCGCAGTGCCCATTGCCGTCCCCCGGGAGGGCGACCGGCTGCTTTTTGTCCGCTTTAGTTCCCTTGGGGACGTCCTCCTCGCGCTTAGAAAAGCGAAGGCCCTGAAAACGAGGTTCCCTCGCCTTCACCTGACCTGGCTGACCCAGGTCGAGTACGAGGGGATCCTTCGAATGCAGCCTTACATCGACGATGTTCTTCCCTGGGACATCCAGAAAGGGAGGTTCACCGTCTTTCCCCTCATCGGCCGGATCCGAAGGGCAAGGTTCCAATTTCTCTACAGCGTCCACGCAAACGACCGATCAGCGTTGATCTCGGCTTTTTCCGGAATCCCAACCCGCGTGGGATTTCACAAGAACCTGGGCTTTGCCTACGATTACACCCCGGCTTTTGCCGGCCAGGCCTGGGGGATCTCGGAAAACGCGGAGGAAGGTGGGGTGCTTTTCGTCTCCCAGGAAAAGAAAGAAAAACTTCGGGAGAAACTCGAGGGCAAGACACCCCCCTACCTGTTCTGCGCAATCGGGGCCAGCAAGAGATTCAAGCGGTGGCCTTCGAACTGCTGGTCGGCGTTTCTTGAAGAAGCCGCGGGCCTCGGGTTCGCTCCCGTGATGGTGGGAAACGGACGCGAAGAAGAACGGATGGCGGCAGAAATCGCTTCCTCCCGTTCCTTCGAGGGGATGAATCTGGTCGGGAAATTGTCGCTCGAGGAGGTTTGTGCCCTGGCGTCGGTTTCCAAGCTGGCCATCGGAGGAGATACCGGGCCGATCCACCTGGCGCGAATGACGGGAATCCCGTGCATCGGACTTTTCGCGGTGGAGGATCCCGCTCGATACGGGCACCGAGGGGAAAACGTTTTTCCACTCTTTTCGGAGCGTCCCTACCGGGTTTACCCTGAGAAAGAACCCTCTGACATCCCCTTGGCCAGCATCCCTCCCGAAAAAGCGATTCGGCTTCTGAAAACCCTCGTCGGTCCCTGAGGCAAAAGGGCCCCCTAGCGGTGTTTTGCCTTTCTCCTGTACAGGCCAAGCAGCAGCCCCGGAGCGAAGGCAAAAAGCAGGGCCTTGAAGGCGATCTCGGGTTTTGTTTTCCA
>ENA-UOYA01000410-UOYA01000410.1-activated-sludge-metagenome-genome-assembly--contig:-NODE-410-length-58233-cov-33.427241_pt1 | contig 58233 bp, 47 predicted proteins | sample MGYA00238163_ERZ764804 | MGnify/ENA primary metagenome ERZ764804 (study PRJEB28919, sample SAMN05720223) | activated sludge metagenome | isolation source: Anaerobic digester | place: Hong Kong...
CAATCAGCACAATCACAGCAACAGCCACCAAACCAACGCTCAGCAACGTAAATTTGTTTTTCATTTTAATCTCTCGGGGTGCCCGCTTGCGTTAACACGCACACGTTCGCCGGTGCGCATGTGCTGAAACACAATGCCCTCTGGCCATGGTCGCTCATCGGATGGACGGCGTGGAGCAATATCCGTCCACCGAAACAGCCGACCATAAAAACAACCGGGGTCGTAGCCAACCCGAGTTGGGTCTACGACTACCTTCCAGTCGTAGCCCTTCGGAAGGGCTCTCTTCTCGATTTTCTCGACCTCGATTTCAAACATCTTTTTCTTCCGTTTTTTGGAGGGCTGATGCCGGTTACGCTGTCCGGCTTGGCGTGCCAGGGAAATTTGCCGCCAACGCTCCTGCTCCTATAAAAAATAAAAAAATATAACTCTTCCCCTCCCAGTACCACCCAGGAGGGAGGATGGCTTGCCATCCTTACGTTCACCGCCGTGGTCACGGTCTCGGATTTTACCGAGAATCATCCACTCATCGCCGTGGCAACGCCTGTCTTTCCAGGTGTCACACTTTACGCCTTGTTGGCGCCGTCTTGCTGCCCTTCGGCTTACCTCTCCCGCTGGACTATTGCCTCTGCGCTGCACGTGCTTGCGGGTGCGCAGCCCAATCAATGGGCGTGCCGCAGTCAAGACAGATGGCAGTTAACCTCGTACCACTGCCAGGTGCTCGTCTCTCCGAGCCGCCAACGTCTCCTCCGTTTGTCCGCCGTCTCTCCGAGCTGTCACCCACCTCTGTCCTGACACTTGATCCGACTGGCTACGTGTGTGTGTCAGGCTTCATCCCTGTACTGTTGGGGCAGCAACCCCCAGGGAAGGTGCGTTGATGAGTTGAGTATAACAGAAATCCATAACAGTTGTCAATAGTGTTATGGAATAAAGCAATAAAAAAAAGCGGCTTTTTTAGCCGCTTTCCTAACTAGCTAAGAACTCATCTTAGGTTTATATGGAGTTCCATCAGGATTAAAGAGAATACGCCCCATTTTCCCCCTTTGCCGGTAAATCTCCGCACAGTAAGCAACGTCAGCTTCATCAATCAAGATTCTGTTTGCTTGTCGTGAAACAATTCGAATAATACCAGCTCTAACCCATTTTGAGAGCGTAGGCTGTAGAATCCCGTATTTTCTTGCTGCTTCACTAATCCAAATTGGATTCCCTTTTAGGTGTGCGTGCTTCTGATACTCTGGCAAGTCTTCCTTGCCAAGAACTTTTTGTTCTACGGCCTCGTCTCGCACTTCGTCTTCGCTCACGATTGTCTCTCCTGCAATGATTCCTGCTCTGATTTTACCCGCTTCAATCAGACTATGCAACCGAGACAAATCCAGCCCGTACTTGCGTGCAGCTTCATCAACAGGAAGAAAATTTGGGAGTGCAGCCATATCTTTTACGCAAACTTGATATGCTATTCTGGCATCTCTGTATTGTTCGTTGATTTGTTTGCCAGTGGGGAAGATGAGGCCGTCAGGCTTGAAGAAAAAAGCTCCTCGTCGAGGACTCGAACCTCGAACCTAGCGGTTAACAGCCGCCCGCTCTGCCGATTGAGCTAACGAGGAAGGCAACGCTTATTATACTTCAAGCCGTGCAGCTGTCAAGTTTTTTGCGGCCCAAACACCGCCACAAAAGCCAAATTAAGCGCAACAATTTAAGAAAAGCGTAGGCTTTTCGCCAAAATCTCTTGCGCTTTGTTGCTGTTACTGCTATACTCAAGAGAAATGCTCACAAAGCAGGAGAAAATCATGCCTCAGTATTCCAATCTGTCTGGCGAAAACTCACAAGACGACTCATCCCACCCGCACCTCTACCTTGCACAATCCCCAACCCATTCCAAACAACCGCATATTCCCACCCAAGACGCGCCCTCGCGCCTGGTGCAATTCTTGCCCGCTCTGGCTGCTTTGCTGACGATGGGCTTCATCCCCGCAGCTGGCGAGCCGGTGGGTGGGTTGCCCTGGTGGGCCTGGCTGCTGATTGTCATCGGTGTCTTGCTGCTGCTCGTCTTGCTTTGGTGGCTGTTCAGCGGACGCGAACGCCCGTCCGCCGAGGCGCCAACCCACACCACTCATGAGACCGCTCATGAGACCCCGACCGAAGCCGCACCTGCCGCCCCGGTTGAGGTTGCTGCCCCCGCCCCGGCTCCGGTTGAAGTCGTTGCAGAAACGCCCGTTGCTGCTGCCGCCGAACCCGAAGCTGCAGCGGAAGCGCCCATCCCCCCTGACGACCTTGAAATCATTGAAGGAATTGGGCCAAAAATCGCTTCCGTCTTCAAAGCCGCCGGCATTGTCACCTTCCAGCAGCTTGCGCAAGCCGACCCTGCTCATCTGGAAACTGTGCTGCGCGAGGCAGGTTTGCGCCTGGCCGACCCCACAACCTGGCCAGAGCAGGCGCGCCTGGCCGCCGCCGGTCAATGGGATGAACTCAAGGCCCTGCAAGACCGCCTGAAAGGTGGCCGCTGACCCCAAAAACGAAAAACCGGCCCCTGGCCGGTTAAATGTTGAACGCCGGGGTGAGGGGGGCACCCAGGCGCTCAACGTTGCCTATTATAGCACAATTTGCTTGTTTGTCTATTAGAACTTTTGCTCTTTTCGTTGCAATTTCGTTACAAAATTGCAACCATTCCCTTTGACAATAGGATTTGACCAATGCCGCTCACACTCTTCACCTGGTTGCTCGCCCTATCCCCCATCCTGCTCATTTTGCTGCTGATGCTGGGCTTCAAATGGGGCGGCAGCAAGGCCGGTGCGCTCAGCTGGCTGGCAACGCTGCTGATCGCGGCGCTGTTCTTCGGCGCCGGCCCGCGCCTTCTGGCCTATAGTCAGGTGAAGGGCATTTTGCTGACGTTGGACGTGCTCTACATCATCTGGACGGCGTTGCTGCTCTTTCACATTGCCGATGAGGCCGGGGCTGTGCGCCTGATTGGTGGCTTGCTGCCGCGCCTGACAGCAGACCGGGTGATGCAGGGGCTGTTGCTGGGCTGGCTGTTTGCTTCCTTCTTGCAGGGCATGGGGGGGTTTGGCGTGCCGGTTGCGGTTGCCGCACCGCTGCTGGTCGGGTTAGGCTTTACCCCCGTGCAGGCCGTCTTGATGGCCTGCATTGGACATGGCTGGGCGGTCAATTTTGGCTCGTTGGCCACCTCGTTCCAAACGCTGATGGCAGTGACCGGTTTGCCCGGGCCGTTGCTCGCCCCCGATTCGGCGCTGCTGCTCGGCATTGCCGCCTATGGCAGCGGGGCCATCGTTGCCTTCATCAGCGGCGGTTGGCGCGGTTTGCTGCGCAGCTTGCCGGTTGTGCTGGTGTTGGGCAGCATCATGGCGGGCGTACAATATTGGCTCGTCACCCATGGCTTGTGGACGCTCGGCGCAACCGGCGCAGCGATGGCCGGGCTGTTGGTCGGCGTGTTGACGGCGCGCCTGCCCTTCTATCGCGGGCAGGCACCAAGCGCCGCCCCCCAAACACCAACGTCCACCGCCAATCGCCCCGCCTGGATCGCTTTCTCAGCCTATGCCGTGTTGGTGATTCTGGCCTTTGCCGTCAACCTGATTGCGCCGCTCAACACGTTGCTCAACCGCATCGAGTTCACCCTGCAATTTCCGGCGCTGCAAACCGCCTATGGTTGGGTCACCCCCGCCGAAAGCGGACGGCGCATCAGCCTGTTTGGTCACCCGGGGGCCATTTTGCTCTATTCTTCGCTGATTGCCTATGCCATCTACGCCAAAGCCGGTTACTACACCCCCGGCGCAGCGCGGCGCATCCTGCAAAAGACGGCGCGCGGGGCGGTCAATTCTAGCTTGGGGATTGTGGCCATGGTGGGCATGGCGGTGATCATGTCTCACAGCGGCATGACCAACCTGCTGGCGCAAGGCCTCAGTCAAAGCTTTGGCCCGGCGGTTTACCCGCTGCTGTCGCCTTTCCTCGGCGCGCTGGGCGCCTTCATCACCGGCAGCAACAACAACGCCAATGTGCTGTTTGCCGCGCTGCAACAACGCACGGCCGAGTTGCTCGGGTTGGATGTGCCGCTGATTCTGGGCGCGCAAACAGCGGGTGGGTCGCTCGGCAGCATCATGGCCCCGGCCAAGGTGATTGTCGGCTGTAGCACGGTTGGCATTCGCAACGAGAGCGAGGTGATGGGCAAGGTGCTGCTGTATGGCCTGTTGCCAATTGTGATGGTGGCCCTGGCCGCCTGGGGGCTATCATGAGCGAAGACCTGGTCATTCAGCTCGGATATGTTGGGCTGTTCATCGTCTGCTATCTTTCGGCGACCATCATTCCCTTCAGCGGCGAAGCGGCCCTGGCCACACTGCTGGCGATTGGCTACCCGGCCGGGCCGGTGCTGCTGATTGCGGTGCTTGCCAATGCCCTGGGGGCAATGACCAATTACCTGGTCGGCGCCTACGCCATGCGGCTTGTGGAACGAGCGGCGACACTGCCGCGCTGGCTGGAACGGCTGCGCCCCAGTCCCAAGAAGCTGGCCTTTGCCCAACGCCTCTTCCGGCGTTGGGGCACGCCCGCCCTGGCGCTGACCTTTGTGCCACTGCTTGGGGACGCGTTGACCTTTGCCGCCGGTGCGGCACGGGTCAATCGGGTTGTCTTTCTGGCCCTGGTGTTTGCCGGGCGAATGCTGCGCTACAGCCTGGTGTTCGGCGGGCTGGGAACGCTGGGAATGATCTTTAGCTGAGCAATTCTTCCAAAATCTGCCGCGCCAGGGTCGGGTCGGCCTTGCCGCGCATCTTCTTCATCACCTGACCAACAAACCAGCCCATCAGCGTCTGCTTGCCGGCGCGATAGGCTTCCACCTCTTTGGGGCTTTCGCTCAACACTTCCTGGCAAACAGCGCGAATGGCCGCATCATCGCTGACTTTGGCCAGGCCCTCTTCAGCCACAATCTGTTGCGGCGACTTGCCGGTTGCTTCGACCTTCTCCACCAAGGACTTGCCGGTTGAGGTGTTGATTTGGCCCGAATCCACCAGGCGCAAAATGTCGGCCAGGTAGGTCGGCGTCAGGCGCAGGGCGTCAGCTGTCAGGCCGCGCTCGTTCAACATGCGCAAAATTTCGTTCATCAGCCAATTCGAAACGCGTTTGGGGTCGCCGCGATAGGCAAGCACAGCCTGCTCAAAATAATCGGAGAGGCGGCGCTCGCTGGTCAAAATTTCAGCGTCATATTCCGGCAATTCATACGCGTCCATAAAGCGCTGTCGGCGCTCGAGCGGCAGCTCGGGCAAGGCCGAGAGGATCTCGGCTTTCCATTCCTCCGTCAGGCGAATGGGCAGCAGGTCCGGCTCGCGAAAATAGCGATAATCCGCCTCGGTTTCCTTCGAGCGCATCTTGCGCAACACCTGCTTATCCTCGTCCCATTCCAACGTCCAGGCTTCGATCTTGTGCCCGGCTTCCACCTCGCGAATTTGCCGCTCAACCTCTTTGAGGATGGCATCGCGCACGCTTTCGATCGAGTTGACGTTCTTAATCTCCGTCTTGGGGTTGAGATACGTTGCACCGACCGGGCGGATGGAGACATTCGCATCGCACCGCAGCTGTCCGCGCTCCATGTCGGCTTCCGAAACGCCAATCCAGCGCAACAATTGGCGCAAACGGATGAGGTATTGGGCGGCCTCATCGGCGCTGCGCAGATCGGGCCCGGTCACCATCTCGACCAACGGCACGCCGCAGCGGTTGAAATCCGTCCAGCGCTCACCGCCGACGTTCTTGGTCTTGCCGGCATCCTCTTCCAGGTGCAGCTTGATGATGCCAACATGGCGCACATAAGCCGGTCTTCCCGCGCTGGCAGGCATGGGCAGGTCAAGGTAACCGCCAAACGCCAGCGATTGATCATATTGCGAAATCTGATAGCCCTTGGGCAAATCGGGGTAAAAATAATTTTTGCGGTCGAAGAAAGAGAGCGGGCGCAATTGTGCGTGCATGGCCGCCGCCAGCAAAGCGCCTTTTTCCACGGCAGACTTGTTCAAAACCGGCAACACCCCTGGCAAGCCCGTGCAGACCGGGCAAATGTTGGTATTGGGCGGGTCAAACCACGAATCAGCCTTGCAGGAGCAGAAAATCTTTGTTACAGTGTTGAGCTGGATGTGTGTTTCCAACCCGATTATCACTTCATAGTCGGTCATACGGGCCTCTCCACAAAAGAATCTCCCAAACGGCGGCGAATCCAGCCGCCCAACAGCGGATAGACGTACTCACGTCCACGCAGCACCTGAATGGATGCAATAAAAGCAAACACGGCCAACAACGGCAGCAACAATGCCACAACAAAGCACAACGCCAACAAGATCAAGCTCAGCAACAGCAAACCCTGCATCAGGCCCGAGGGCAAATCCACAGGCTGCGAACTGCTGAGGGTCAAAGCAACCGCAGCAATCAGTGCAAGCGGGAAAGAAGCCAACACCGGCAAGACAAGGTTGAGCACGTTGGCAATCCCTTGCACTGCCAGGGCCTGCCAGGACTGAAAGCGCAACCGTCTGCTGCCCTGCCGTGCAGCAACCAACGTGCACAGCGGCACAGCCATGCCAATCAGCGGCATCAAGATGCCCGCATGAGCCATCGCCGCCGAGACGCGCTCTTCCGTCTCTGCCAGGTCATCCCCGGGCAGGTCCTTGGCCAGGGCAAGCGTCAGCGCCCGGCCAAAGAAAGGATAACAAAACGGCCTGCCCATCAGGCACACAACGGCGGCCAACACGCCAACGCCCAGGTAAAAAACCGAGCCAAGCCCGAGCAGCAAGGCCAGCCCCCACAACAAACCGGAGACCATCGCTCGCACATTGCCCAAGAAAGACAGGCCCACCACGGTCAGGCCCCAGATCAGCAGCAACAGCTGATAGAAAACCGGCAAAAGCGATTGCCACACCAAGGCTTGCAAAGCTTGCTGTGCCACCACCCGCGCCGACTTGCGCTGCTGCATCCACACCAACGCCGGCAGGGCTGTGCCAAAGCCCAGCAGCAACACCGCCGCGTGTGCCAAAGCCGCCCACCAACGCTCGGCTTGGGTCTTCAGCACAGGCTCCGTGCGTTCCGCAACAGCAGCAAAAGCCATGTCCGTCACTTACCTCAAGACCTTCGGCTTGACCTTGCGCCAGGCGTCGCTTTCGGTCGCCAGCTCATACGAACGGGCAATGCGCAGCAAAGTCGCTTCGCTGAAATCGGGGCCAAGCAATTGCAGGCCAATTGGCATTCCATCTGCGGCCAGGCCACCGGGGAAGGAAAGCCCCGGCACACCAGCATGGTTGGCCGGCACGGTCAGCTGATCGGCATATTGCATCATGACCGAGTTGCCATACACCGCCGCCATCGGGAAAGCCGTCGTCGGCGTGGTGGGGGTCAGCAACGCATCCAGGCGATAGCGACCGCTGCGGTCGAAGACCTGATCGAAATCACGGCGGATGAGGGAACGCACCTTGAGGGCGCGGTTGTAATACTGTGCGCTATATTGCGCCGCCGAGACGTACATGCCCATCAAAATGCGCAGCTTGGGCTGCGGGCCAAACCCCTGCCCGCGCGAACGGCGATACATCAGGCGCAGGTCATTTTGCGCGTCGGGAGTGCGATAGCCATACTTCACGCCATCATAGCGGTGCAGGTTCGAGGCCGCCTCGACGCGACTGATGACAAAATACGCCGGAATGCCATAGCGGGTATTGGGCATTGGCACATCTTCCACAATCTCTGCGCCCATCTCGGCCAGCAATTTGGCCGCCCGGCGCACAGCCGCGGTCATTTCTTCCGGCACGGGCTGTTCTTCCATCTCGCCGGTTTCGGGGTTGGGGTAGGTAATGCGGAAATAATCGGGCGAAAGGCCAATGCGCAGCCCGCGCACCCCCTCATCCAAAACAGCCAGATAATCCGGCACGGGCACATTGGCGGCGGTTGCATCTTGCGGGTCGGGGCCAGCAATTGCCTGCAACATCAGCGCTGCGTCGGTGACGTTGCGCGCCACCGGGCCGGGACAATCGAGCGAGGAAGCAAAAGCAATCAGCCCATAGCGCGAAACCCGCCCATAGGTTGGCTTGAGCCCAACCACGCCGCAAAAAGCCGCCGGCTGACGGATGGAACCGGCCGTATCCGTGCCCAGCGAAAGCGGGGCTTCACCCGCCGCAACCGAGGCCGTGCTACCGCCAGATGAGCCGCCCGGCACGCGCTCCGGGTTCCATGGGTTGCGGGTGGAAGGTTGAAAGGCCGAAGATTCGTTGGATGAGCCATAGGTAAACTCATCCAAATTGACCTTGCCCAACACCACCGCGCCCGCCTGTTCCAGGCGCGTCACCGGTGTGGCCGTGTAGGGGGCAACGAAATTGGCCAAAATGCGCGAGGCTGCCGTCGCCGGGGCACCGCGCACGCAGAAGATATCCTTGATTGTGACCGGAATGCCCGCCAAGGGGCCGGGGTCTTCACCGGCGGCCAGTTTCTCATCCACTGCTTGCGCCTGCTGCATGGCGTGCGTTTTCATCAGGGTGATGAAGGCGTGCACCTTACCCGCATCTTCGGGCAATGTTGCCGGTTGCGGTTCCAGCGTGCCCGGACGGCCATCTACCGCTTCAATGCGCGCCAGGCACGAATTCAAAATTTCAGTTGCCGTTGTGCGTTTTTGGCGCAACAAAACAGCCAGTTCATAGGCAGGAGTATCACAAAGTTCCATTGGTTTCAGTCCACGTTCTCAGCAGAAAACTTAGGGGAGGATTGCACAAGCCAGGCGAGGCTTCATTCCAGGGTGGCGTGCGGAATATCGGGCACGATCACATAGCGCTCATTGACCTGCGGCGCCTGCGCCAGAATCTCATCCACATTCGGGCAAGGACGCACCAGGTCAAGGCGCAGCTGCGGGCTCATCTCAGCAGTATAAGGCACACCATGTGAAGCAATCGGCGTATCCTCATCCAACGGAATGGCAACCAACTCAGCAATGGACTTGAGCTGATTGTTCATCTGCTGCAACAGATATTCAGCCTCTGCCGGGGTCAGCTCCAAGGCAGCCAGGTCAACCAAATGGTCAAACATCGCGCGAGAAATGGTATCGGTCATAACTTCCTTCAGGGGGTAGGGGTAGTAGGGGTAAAGGTCACGCTCGGCACCATGGTAAACGTGGGATAGGGCGTGAACGTCGGGTAAGGCGTATACGTAGCCGGCGGTGTTGCGGTCGGCGTGTTGGTTTCGGTCGGTGTGACCGTCGGCGTACTCGTGGGGGTAGATGTCGGCGTATAGGTATCAATGATAAACGGCGTTGCGGTCGGCAACGGCGTAGACGAAGGGCGCAAGGTCGCGGTCGCAGGCAACTGTCCAACCGCGGTCATCGTCCAGGTCGGCGGCAGCTGCTTGGGTGTCGGCGTTGAAGTCGGCAAGACCAGAATCGGCGGCAAGTCTCGCGGCTTGAACGGGTTGAGCGCCGAACGCGGGTTGGAAAACACAGAAAGCATCAGCAATGCCAAAACCACAGTCACTGCCAACGTCAAAATCGTCAACACATTCAACAAGAGATCCTGATTGGATTTTCTTTGTCTCTTCATGACATGCTCCCATCGCTTTGCATTCTATTTGAGTATATCCGACTTTGGGGATGTGTCAAGCATTCTGATTCATTGACAGAAGTGCATCTGCGGGCTATACTCAAGCTACAATCAAACAGCCTTCGGGGCAGGGTGCGGAACCTATCGTTCCAATTCCCGATCGGTGGTAACAGCCCACGCGCGCCATGCAGCGCAAGACTCGGTGTCAACTCCGAGGCCGACGGTACAGTCCGGATAAAAGAAGGCCAACTCAAGATGTGCTTTTTTGGCAGCTTGTGCTGTTCACACCCCGAAGTTGTTTGCGCAGGGGTGTTTGTTTTTCTGCCACCCCGCCAAAAAGGTTTTGCTATGCAGCTTTCCTCCTTCCTCCGTCCGCGTTGGCTCATGCCCCTCTCCGCAGCGCTTGGCCTGGCTGCCTGGGCAGCGCTGTCGCGCTGGAGCGGCCTACCGGCCTTCATTCTGCCGCCGCCCGGGCGCGTGGCCGCCCGGCTATGGCTCACCCTGCAAGATGGCACGCTAACCCGTCACACCGCCGCCACCCTGCTGGAAGTGTTGCTTGGCCTGTTGGCCGGCAGCCTTGCCGCCACCCTGCTCGGCTATGGGCTGGCACGCTACCGCTGGCTGGAACGCCTGCTCTCACCCTACCTTGTGGCCAGTCAGGCCATTCCCATCGTCGCCATCGCCCCGCTGATTGTGATCTGGTTCGGGCCGGGGCTGTTCTCAAAAGTGCTCATCTGTGCGCTGATTGTCTTCTTCCCCATTTTGATCAACACCATCGTTGGGCTGCACGCCGTGCCCGAAAACCTGCGCGATCTCATGCGCAGCCTGCACGCCAGCCGTTGGCAAACCCTGCGTTACCTAGAAATTCCGGCAGCCATGCCGGTTTTCCTGGGCGGGTTGCGCATCGGCGCCACCCTTTCGGTCATCGGCGCAGTCGTCGGCGAATTTGTCGGCGCCGATCGCGGCCTGGGCTTCCTCATCAACGTCGCCCGCGGGCAGTTCGATACCGCCCTGGTATTTGTCGCCGTCTTTACGCTCATTCTGCTGGCACTGACCTTGTATGGCACGGTCGTGCTGGCTGAACATCACTGGCTGCGCTGGCAGCGTTGCCCGGCGCGCCCACCCCAATCTCCTGGAGGAACACAACCATGAAATCACGCTTCCTTTTTTCCCTGCTGTTGCTCGGTCTGCTGCTGAGTGCCTGTCAGGCGCAGACACCAACCGCCCAAGTGACCATGCTCACCCCCGTGCGCATTCCGCTTGGCTATATCCCCAACGTACAGTTCGCCCCCTTATATGTCGCCATTGAAAAAGGCTACTATCGAGAAGAGGGGCTGGATGTGAGCCTGGATTACAGCATGGAAAACGACAACACCGCCCTGGTTGGAGCTGGCAAGCTCGATTTTGCCATGGTCTCCGGCGAACAGGTGCTGCTCGGGCGCGCCCAGGGGCTGCCGGTTGTTTACATCATGGCCTGGTATCAGCAATATCCGGTCGGCGTCGTCAGCAAAACCTCGCTCGGCATCACACAGCCCAGTGACTTGAAAGGTCGGCGGATTGGCCTGCCCGGCACCTATGGCGCCAACTACATCGGGCTGAAGGCCCTGCTGAACGCTGGCGGGTTGAGCGAGCAAGATGTCACACTCGATTCGATTGGTTTCACCCAAACCGAAGCGATTGCCACCGACCGGGTGGAAGCCGCCGCCATCTACCTGGCCAACGAACCCAATCAGCTGCGCGCCCAGGGCTACGAAGTCAACGTCTTGCGCACCGCCGATTACGCCCCCCTGGTCTCAAACGGGCTGATCACCAGCGAAGCCATGCTGCGCGACAACCCCGAACTCGTGCGCAAAGTCGTGCGCGCCACGCTGCGCGGCATTCAGGATACAACCCAAAACCCCGATGCCGCCTACGAAATCAGCAAGAAATATGTTGAGAACCTGGCCCAGGCCGATGAAGCCGTGCAAAAGCAAATCTTGCGCGATTCGATTGCACTATGGCAGGCCGAACGGTTGGGCTTTTCTCAACCGCAAAATTGGGAAACGATGCAGGCCCTCTTGCTGCAAATGGGGCTCATGCCGCAGGCCATTGACCTGAGTCAGGCCTTCACCAATCAGTTCATCCCCTAATGGCGATGTGTGCCGCTGTTGTGCAGGTTGAAGACCTGACCGTACAATTTCCACCCGCAGCTGGCGAGGAGAACAACCTGCAGGCGCTCGGGCCGGTATCCTTTGCGGTGCAGCCGCAAGAATTTGTGGCGGTTTTGGGGCCATCGGGCAGTGGAAAATCTACCCTGTTGCGCGTGCTGGCCGGGCTGTTGCCACCCAGCACAGGCCGCGTGCAGGTCTGCGGGGGCAGCACGGCCCAGGTTGGGCTGGTCTTTCAGCAAGCCAACCTGATGCCCTGGCGCAACGTTTTGCAAAACATCACCCTGCCGCTGGAACTACGCGGCGTGCCGCAAGCCGAAGCACAACGCCTGGGGCGGGAATGGATTGAGGTCATTGGCCTACAAGGCTTCGAAAGCGCCTGGCCGCGCGAGCTTTCGGGCGGCATGGCGCAGCGCGTGGCCCTTGCCCGCGCCCTGATTCAAAACCCCGACCTGCTGCTGCTCGATGAGCCATTTGGCGCCCTCGACGCGCTCACCCGTGAACGGCTGGCCGCAGAGCTGCTCACCCTGTGGCAGGCGCGGCGCAACACGGTGCTGATGGTCACCCATTCCATCTCCGAGGCGCTGTTGCTCTCCGACCGGGTGTTGGTCTTCACCTCGCGCCCGGGGCGCATCAGCCTCGATTTGCCCGTTACCCTGCCGCGCCCGCGCCAGGAAGAAATGCGCTACACCGCCACCTTCGGCGAAATGGCGCGCGCCCTGCGGGCCGCCATCGGCTAGCACAGCTCAGGCAGCTTGCGCCCGCTCAAAAAACACGTGCACGTGTCGGACGCTGCCATCGCGTTCGAAGATGTGCCGGCTTGTCTCCTGATCCAACACACGCCCGGGGATGATGCGCACCGTCTCATCCGTATAGTCGGCGCGAATCTCATCTCGTTCGCCAAACTGCACCGTGACTGGCACCTGACAAACAAAACTGGTCAGCGAACCGGCTGGCAATTCAATTTGCTGTTGGTCATCGGCAACATCCAGATAGGTGAATGTGCGCGGCGCAGACAACAACTCGGCCTCATCGAGCAAGAATGGGCTAAACGTCAGGCAGCCCTGCGCAAACCCGACGCCGACTTCTGCCTGACGGGTGAGGATTTCCTCCTTGACCATGCCGGTCATGCCAGGCTGACGCGCCCCGCCACCGCGCGGCGTGTGCGAATAGGGGTCGGTTGGGAAGGCCCCATATTCCGCCGGCGACTTGCGGAAGCCCAGCCCGGCGCGCAGATCCTCATAGGCAGCTCGCAGCCCCGCCGCGCACGGCTCATCCTGACAGCGCAAAGCCGTCTCTTGCGCCGCCAACAGCAGCTTCGATACCATGTGCCAGTAAACACTGCCAAGCCCCTCATAGGCAAAGAAGGTGCCAGAGCGCCCGGTAAATTCGGTGTGTTGAAACACTGCCTCAAACAATTCAATGATCGCCTGAGCTTCGTTTTCAACCAGGTCAGCATAAGCGGGATTCTGCTTCAACGCCGCCAACACTTGCCGCACGTCTTTGGCGTTGCGCAAACCGCCGTTGAAGTGATACATCCCAGTGACATCCTGCACCAGCAAGGCCAGGTCTTGAGCTTGCACCAACACGCCCGGCAGTTTTAAGTGTGCAATCTGTTCCGGGCGAATGCTATTTTTCTGTTGAAAAGACGGCAACGACCGATCCGGGTACAGAATGTAGGTGTGTTGATCGGCACGATACAAGGCGCTATTGCGCAAACTGTGCAAAAGCGTCAGCGATTCCTCGCCGGAGAGCAGCCCTGAAGACAAAATGGCAACCTGCCCTTCCAGCATTTCATACAGCCTACCAATCTCAACACCTTGCGGCCCCAGCAACAGCAAATTATAGGCATGGTACAGCCCATCCGCACGACGGTTGGCGCGTAAACTGTGTTCGATGTACTCCTGCGCCAGGGCCAGCAAAGCCCGCACCCGCTCGGCAGGCAGCTGCACATGATTGCCAGAAAAGCCCTGCTGATACAAAGTGCCGCGGTATTGACTGCCGGCCAACCCCAGTGCGTCCATCATTGCCCGCCGCTGCTCAGGGGTAAAGCCCGTCAGCAGCACAGGACGATAGCGTTCGAGAATCTCCGCAATCGCATTCAACAACGCAGCAACTTCACGGTGCAACGTCAATGGGCCCGTCTCTGCCTCAATCAGCTGCTGGAAAAAGACGATGAAGCGGCGCAAATAGCTGAGGGTCACAACCGAAAGGCCACGCCCAACCAACGCATTGTTGGCATCATTCCACTCAGGACGTTGGGTGTTCATCCAAATGCCGCCTTCCGGCACAAAGTTGACCAGCTTTGCCAGCAGCAAGGTGAGCAATTTTTCTGCCAACGAAGCGTGCAAAACACTGCCATCCGGTGCACACATCAGGCGGCCATCGCTGCCGCGTTGCTGCACCAACGCCTCGATTTGCGCTTGCAAGTCATGATCAAACACAATCGTATCGTTGGGGTCTTTCAACAAGTCCTCATAGGGCTTGATGCGATAGGGCACATTGGCATAACTGAGCATGGGCTGATTCAACAGGGTGCGCAAGGCGGCCGGGTGAACCCGCTCGCTGCACTCAAGCAGCTTTTGCAGATAGATGATTTGGTGATCGCTCCAATAGCCAATGTTGGCCCAGGGGTTGCCCTCTTCGGGTAATTCCCAATCCAAACCGGCGCGGGTAATGCGGTAGGGGTTATAGCCATCCGCAGTTGTGGCGCTGAGGAAGGTGAAAATCATCGCCTCAACGTATTCGGGGTAGGAATACGCCAGCGCTTCCCAGTTCTGGAAAATATCGCGCCAGTTGCCCTCATAATTCAAGCGCTTTGAGCCATCCGCATTTTTGATGTTAATCTCAAAGCGATTCCAGGGGCGGCTTGGGTCGCCATGGCGACGGCTGAACGTCAGCGGCAAATATGTGCCAAGCAAGCGACGCAAATCAGCGTCATTCTGTTGCGCCGCACGGGCAGAAAGCTCCGACAGGTGAATGGTTTCGGGCAGCGCGGCGAAAAACGCCGCATGCGTTTGCAACAAAGCGTGTTGATGGGTGAAGATGAAATCAAGCAAATCCTTCTTGTCAATCCAATACTGATTGGCAAAAATGCCGCCACGCAAGATGTTGAACAACACATTTGAAAAATGGTGCGCACTCGCCAACGAATTTTCTGAAACCTGCAAGCCATCCGCACTGCTAACGATTTTTTGCAAATTGAATGTATTGAAGGCAATGTCTTGCTCAATTGCCTGATATTGTGCGTCTGTTGCCGTCTTAAGAAAAGCCTGCAAGCGCACCAAAGCAGCATGGTCTTGATCCACATCGGCTACCAGGTGCCAGGAACGTTCCTCACCGATCGCCAAATGCAACCTTGCATGAACGAAGTAGGCGCAGCGTTGACCGCGCACCTCGCTTTCAGACCACACCTGTCGGCCAAAGCGAAACGCATCCAATTGTTTTGAGCTGAGCAACACGCCCAAGGGTCTGAGCCCGACCTGAAAGACGGTCGTCGCCCGCAGCGATTCGCTCGGCTCCGCCAGGTCCGTCAGACGAGAATTGAGGGCAAAAATGCCCATCTGCGTCTCAGGGTCTACCTCACTGCGCTTGTAAGCATCCAACAGGCAGCTAAACAGGTTCTGCGTCGTCGAGCTGACATGCGCAGGCAAGAGGTTTTGCAGCCCATCCAACAGCTCAACCTCACAAGCCGATTTCAGACCGATGTTGCAAAGCCAGGCGGTTTTGACGAAGCCAAACCGATCGGAGGTGCGCCAGGCATAGCGGTAGACCAACGCCAGAGAATGATTCACCTCCTCGAAAATCAGCGCCGTGCCGGAGATGTTCTTATACAGATTGCGCTCAACCTGATATTGTCCCTGCTGACGGATGGAAAAAGGCTCCCAAAGCCAGGTTTGCGCCCCACGCGTCACGCGAAGAATGGTTTTGCTGCCGGTGTTTTCGCTATTTTCGGTCAGTTTATCTTCGGTGTAATAGGGGAACAGGGCATGTTCGGCATTGGTGCGCCCAGCGGAAAGCCCGCCGGTGGAGGCAACAAACAACCAGTGATTGGCAGCGCTCACAATGCTCATGAAAAAGGGCGCCATGGCATCATAATGGCGGATCTTATAAAACGTATCACCAAGCAAGCTGACATACCCGCCCAGCGGTTCTGCCGGGGGAGGGGTAAGCAGCGTTTCACCAAGATAAACCGAAGCATCTGTAGGAATAGACATACACCAACTCCTCAAAGCGCAGTGATTTTGACCCAATCTACAAGCAGGCGCACAGGGGTGTTGCGGATTGTCTGAACCGTCTCATCCGGCAGCCCATAATACGGTGCGCCAACGCCATGGGTCTTGAAAGGATACGTACCGCCCAGTGCCAGGTTAAGGATCAGATATTTTTCCGCATCAAAAGGCCATTCGCCAAAGAAACGAACCATGGGGCGGGTGATGCGATAAATCAACCGCTCATCCACAAAGAAGAACAGCCCCTCCGGGGTACAATCCGCAGCATAGACATGCCATTCCGTAGCGCAGTTTGGGGGCTGAAAATAGTATTTATTGACCAATGCTGCCTCTCCCGAATAGCCGGGGCCATGGACTGCCGCGCTGATCCAATCCGGCTCGCCAACCGCCTCCATAATGTCAATCTCTCCACGGGTTGGCCAGGCCCCAGCAACGCCCAGCGCCCAAAACGCCGGCCAAATCCCAGCGCCAGCTGGAATCTTTAGCCGCGCCGAGGCACGCCCATGGCAAAACGTCAATTTGTTACGCGTATCAATCCGACCGGAGACGAAATCAAAGCGGGCGCCTTGCGGGCTGCAAAACCCAGGGCGATGGTGCGCCTGCAAGACCAGCGCTCCCTTCGCCCCCGGTTCGGTTTGCGTAAGATAAACTGTGTCCGGCGAGTCAATGTAAGCTTGCTGCTCATGGTTGTGCACCTCGCCGGTGACTTCCACATTCCAGACCTGACGATTGAGGTCGGCGGTGTCAAAATCATCAAAGAACAATACATCAGGGTTGTTTGTCATACACGCGCACGTAATCCACCAGATATTGAGCCGGGAAGGTCGTCGTCGGGCTGACCATGCCGCCCAACGTGCCACCAACTGCCAGGTTGAGGATGAAGAAGAAGGGTTGATCGAAAACCCAAGGGCGGTTGCCGACATCGGCGCGCGTCACCGTATGGTAGCGCGTGCCATCATAAAACCAGGAAATTTGATTCTCGTCCCACTCAATGGCATAGACGTGAAAATCGTCGGCAATGTCATAGGTCTGACGGTTCCACTTGCTAAAGCCCAACGCGCCGGAATAGCCTGGCCCATGCAGCGTGCCCATAATCAGGTCTGGCTCTTTGCCCAGATATTCCATGATGTCAATCTCGCCACAATCGGGCCAGCCCGCCTGCGAGAAATTAGCGCCCAACATCCAAAAAGCTGGCCAAAAGCCCTTGCCCGAGGGCACCTTCAGGCGCGCTTCCATTCGCCCATACTGAAATTCTTGCAAGCCCTGCGTTTTCAGGCGGGCGGAGGTGTAATAAGACCCGGCATACTTTTCCTGACGCGCTTCAATCACCAGATAGCCATTTTCAACCCGGGCATTTTCGGGGCGATTGGTGTAATATTGCATCTCACCATTGCCCCAGCCATTGCCACCCAAATCATAGGTCCAGTTGGCCGGGTCAATTTCTGTCCCGTCGAACTCATCATGCCAGCGCAACGTCCAGCCATCCAACGGCGGAATGGGCGTGGGCACAAGCGTGGCCGTTGCGGTTGGCAAAGGGGTTGGCGTCTCCGTCGGCAGCGGAGTCGGGGTCGTCCTGACACATCCAATTGCGCCGAAGAGCAGCGTCAGGCACAGCAACAAAGTAAGCAAAGCGGCAGAGCGTTTCATAAGGGTTAGCCTTTAACCGAACCAGCGGTCAAACCGGAAACAATGTAGCGTTGCAGGAAGAGGAACAAGATCAGCATCGGCAGGGTCAACAACATCACCGCCGCTGCCAGGGTGGGCCAATTGCTGCCATACACCCCCTGGAAGACGATCAACCCGCGCGTAATCGGGTAGTAGTTCTTGTTGGTCAGGTAGATGGTTGGCGCAATCAGCTCATTCCAAATGCCAATGGCGTGCATCACCACCACGGTGGCCAACGCCGGTTGAATGAGCGGCAAAACGACCGACCAAACAAAGCGGAAATAGCCACAGCCATCCAATGCAGCGGCCTCATCCAATTCTTTGGGCACCGTCTTGATGTAGTTGACCAAAATCACAATCCCAATTGGGTTGACGATGAAGAGCAACACATAGCCAATCGGGTTGTTATACAGCCCCAAATTGAGCATCAACTGAAACTGCGGAATCAGCGCCGGTGGCAAAAACAGAGCAATGACAAACAGCGTCAGAAATGCGCCGGAATATTTGATGTACCCGCGCGCAATCGGGAAGGCCACAAACACAGCTGTGAGGATGTAAATGGCGGTTGCCGCAGTGGTATACAACACCGAATTGAGCAGATATTTCGGAAAATTGGCCTTATTCCAGGCGTCAACGAAGTTCTGAAAATGCAATTCGGTTGCCAACGACGTTGCATCTTTCATAAAGGAAGGCATGGTTTTCAACGACGTGTTGACCAGCATCAGAATCGGCCCAAGGTAAAGCAGGGCGAAGAAAATCATCACCGCGTAGGAACCGACGTGCCCCCAGTTGATTTTGCGGGGCAAAACTCTTTTGGCAATCGTTGTAGCGCTCATCCCAAAATCCTCGCTTCTCTGCGCTGCAGAAAATATTGCACCGTCATCCCAAGCACCAGAACCAGCAGGAACAGAATAATCGAAGCCGCTGCCGCATAGCCCTGCCGGAAACTGCTGGTGACACTCCCCGACGTTTGTCCAAAGCCGGTTGCATAGACCAAATAGCCCAACACCTGTGTGCCATTGCGATAGCCAACCAACACCAGGAAGAGCTGCCAGGCCTGCAAGCTGCCAATGACATTCAGCAGCAGGTTGGTGTTAACGCTAGGCGTCAGCAACGGCCAGGTAACATTGCGGAAAGCCTGCAAGGCATTGGCGCCATCAATGCGCGCCGCCTCATACAACTCCGATGGAATGGTCTGCAACCCAGCGATGAAGATCATCATCGTCGTGCCCATGTTGGCCCAAATTTGGATGGCAATCACCCACATGAACGCCTGAGTTGGTTGCCCACCCAGAAATTCGGAATGCAGGCCAAACCAGGACAACACCTTGGCCATCGGCCCCCCCAGCGGGAAGAGGAACAACGACCACATCAGGCCCTGAATGACAACGCCCAAGATGACCGGCATGAAGTAAATCGTGCGGAAGATGTTCGAGCCTTTCAGGCGTTGGTTGACGATCAGCGCCACAAACAGCCCCAGGGCAAACTGAATCAGCGTAACCGCTGCGCAAAAGATGAGCGTGCGTTGCAGCGCAGCCAGGTTATCCAACGAGGCACGCCCCATGAACAGGAATTCCCGGTAGTTATCGAACCCCACCCAGTGAATGGGTGCACCCTTCAAACCACTGGCATCGGTGAAGGAGTAGACAGCTGTCGCCATGGAGGGGCCAAGCGAAATCAGAAAATAGAACAACAGCCCCGGCAAGAGCAACAGGTAAGGCACCAATTTCGACCAACCGCGACCAAAATGATAGGACATGGCAGCACCTGTTCCTTTACAAAACTCTTTGGGCTTCCCCGGCGGGGGAAGCCCAAAGAAAGTGATCAAACAACTTACTTGACGGCATCCAACCCGGCTTGAAGGTCTGCTTGCACCTTGTCAGCCAATGCCTTGGGGTCATCATCCGTGCCAAACGGCTTGAAGTAGGAAGCCCACGGATTGGCAAACTGACCTGCGCCCTTGGGAGCGATCCAGTATTGTTCGTAGCCAACGCGGAAGTTCGCCAGGTATGGAGCCACTTCGGTACCGATTTTGGTGTTCAGCTTGGCAGTCGGCTGCGTGGGGATGAAGCCAACCGCATCCACAAACTGCTGATAGTTTTCGGGGGTGGAGAACTCGGTCAGGTAGAGCAGCGCCGCATCGCGATTGGGGGTGTTGGCGGCAATCGCCCAACCCTGATCATACTTGCCAAACAGATATTGGTTGTCTTCAGCCTTATCCGAACCCGGGAAGGGGATGTAGCCCCAATCGAAGGACGGGCCAGCGGCTTCAATCGCCGGGGCATACCAGGTGCCGCCAGGGAACATGGCCACCGCGCCCGAAGCAAAGCGACCCGGGGCCGCATCACCGGCGATGCCACTCGCGCCTTCTTCCATCATGTCGCGGGCATACACCTGCATCTTTTGCCACATTTCCAGCGACTTTTCATCATTCCACTTGATCTTGCCCGTCCACAGACCTTCCACCAGGGCAGCCTGATCGGGATACATCGAACCCAGCAGGCCATAGGCACCCACGAAAATGGGCCAGCCATCTTTGCCACCTGCGGTCATGCACGGGATATTGGCAGCTTTGAAGGTTTCGCAAGCCGCAACCAATTCGGGCCAGGTCGTCGGCACCTTGACATTGTTGGCAGCGAACAAATCTTTGTTGTAGTAAATGCCACTATAGGAAACGCGCCCGAGATTGACCGCATAGACCTTGCCATTGTAAGAACCGGCATCCTTAATCGCGGCTTCGTCGTAGTTCTTCAGGAAATCCTGACCGGTCAGGTCCATCAGCAAACCTGCATCAATCAGCTGCTGCCAGTTGGGGGCATCCACCATCTTCATGTAGGGCTGTGCCGCATTGGCAAAGCCAAAGATATCCAGCACGTCAATGTCATTGGCCGAAAGGCGGGTCTGCGAAACCGTGCTCAGGTCATTGGCGTTGACGATGGACATATCCACCTTGATGTTGGGGTATTTTTGCTCGAACTTCTGATTGAAGCTCTCCATGAAAGCTACCATCGGCGGGTTCTGATGCACCAACACGCGCAGGGTAACTTTCTCAGCGGGTTTTTGGCTGCTTTGCGTAGCCGCCGGCTGATTGCCATCGGCTGGAACAGCCGGAGCAGCAGTCGGGGTCGAACACGACGCCAGAAGCATGGTGAAAACCACCATCAGGCTCAACAGGGCAAACAACTTCTTCGACATGGGCTTTCTCCTTATAAGAAAATTGAACGGTGATGGTCAGCTCAAAATGAGCAACCTTTAACCATCATTGTATGAAGTTGCACCGTGCGAGTCTTGGAGAAAACCGCGAAGCAATTGCACAAAACATAGGGCGAACAAGCCCTTGCTCAAACGCGCCGGAAGGTCTCGGGAGACATGCCCGTTTCGCGATGAAACACCCGGCTAAAATAGCCGCTATCGGCAAAACCGACCTGCAGGGCAATCTCTGTCACACTGCGGTTGGTGTTCTTGAGCAACAGCTTGGCCTGATGCACACGATAGCGTTGCAAATATTTGATCGGCGTTGTGCCCAGCTCTTGCCGAAAACAAAAGGTCAGGTAATCTTCCGCAATGTTAATGTGCCGGGCAATATCGCCGCGCGTGATCGGCTGAGCGTAGTTTTCGTGGATGAACAACATCGCCAAGCGCACCAAACGCTGCGTATCCATGCTCAACCGGCGCTTGCGCTCCAATGCTGCGCCAATGTGAGCAACCGTCTCTTCAACCCCAAACAAGCCCTTTTGCAAGACCACTGCCACCCCTTCATTCAAGCGGGCCATATCGGCTTCGGTTAATTCTTTACCCGTCACCACAATCACCGGAATGTTGTGCGTCCAGGGCGCCTCTCGCATGGCCTGCAAAACGCCAAAGCCATCCATCTCCGGCATTTGCAAATCCAACAACACCAGGTCTATCTTTTCCTTGAGCAGCAGGTTCAAGGCCTCGCGCCCATTTTGGGCAAGCAAGACGCGGTTGGACGGGGCGTGCAGGCGAATGATGCGGGCGTGCATCTCAAGCGTGTTGACATCATCATCCACCACCAAAAAGGTGCGCACCTGCGTGACGGGCAAAGCAATTGGGGTGAGGTGTTGATCCAGGGCGCGCATCAAAGCATCCGGGTCAATCGGCTTGGTCAGGTAATCCAGGTCGAGCAAGGCATCGCCCTGCGGGGTCGGGCTATAAAACAACACTGGCACATCCTGCAAGGCTTGCACCTCTTTGATCATCTTCATGGTGCGCCAGGCCAGGTTGGACTCATCTTTAAGATCCAACACAATTGCATCGGGCGGAGCAAGCGCCAGGCGCGGCTGCCACTCTGCGGGACGGTCTAACGGGGCTTGCAGCAGGCGAATGCCCTGCTGCCGCAAACGCTCTGCCAAGGGTTGACGGTCGCCCGGCGATTGGAACAACAACAGAATCGTCTTCTCAGTGGACATTTCTTGCCGCTGCGGTGACTGCGAAGCTTCGGGGGAGTGAATTTGAGGCAAGGAGACCCAAAACGTCGCCCCTTCGCCCTCCACCCCGCTTGAGGATACGCCAATCTGCCCGCCGTGCATCTCCACCAGGGTCTTGCAAATGGCCAGGCCCAGCCCCAGGCCAGGGTAGCCGCCAGCGACGCTGCGCTCCAGGCGGTGAAACTCTTCGAAAATGTGCGTCTGCTCTTCCAGCGGAATGCCCGGCCCCGTATCACGTACGGTGATCAACGCCCGCCCCTCTTGCGTCGTCAGAGACAAGCTGACTTCACCGCGTTCGGTGAACTTGAGCGCATTGTTGACCAGGTTCATCGCCACCTGACGCAAGCGCGTGCGGTCTCCCCACACCCACGGGCCAGTTTCGGGCAGGTCTGCCCGCCAGGTCAGGCCCTTATCCAACGCCAACTGACTGCCACTTTCAGCAACCAGGCGCAACGTCTGCCCCAAATCCACCGCGTCGTAATGCAAGCGCAGCTGACCGATGCCACTTGAGGCCAAATCAATCACGTCGCCAATCAAACCGCCAACGTGTTGAGCATATTCATGCACCCGCTCAATATCGCGGCGCGTCGCTTCGGGTATTTTGGTGGTTCCCTCGTCGCTCTCCTCCAAAATCAGGCGGCTGAGGCCCACAATCAAGTTGAGCGGGGCGCGCAATTCATGACTGATGGTGGATAAAAAGCGGCTTTTTAAGCGGTTGGCCTCTTCGGCCATGCGCCGCGCCTCGGTTGCCTGACGGTATAAGCGCACGGTATTCAACGCGCTGCCCAATTGCTGCACAATTGCGCCATAGACGTTCAGGTTGGCTGTATCAAACACCATGAAACCAATCTGCCCGGTTTGGTCCGTCAGCGGAATCAAGGTCAGAAAGAACGGTTGCTCTTGAGGTAACACCCCTTGCGGAGGAAAATTTTGGCTGCGAAAGCGCCAAACCGGCTGCTGCGGATTGAGCGCGTCGCGCAGCGTCGTCCAGGCAAACGGGTCATCGCCCTCTGCCTCAAACAGCCCGACCAGCGCCCGTTCAATGCCCAGGTCGGGCAAATGCTGCGCCAACACAGCATAAATTTGCGCCTCGTCCAACACGGTCAACAAACGCGCTGTCAACAGGCTCAGACGGCTAAAGGCCCAGCGTTCATCCAGCATATACATGCGGCGCTGTTGTTGCATTTGTGTGCTGATGGCAAGGCGTGCCTCATCCAGCAAAGATACAGCCAATGGCAAGCAGCGCCGCCCCTTCAGGCTTTCGGCCAACAGCGAAATGGCATTCTGCCAGACGTGTGCGCCATCCTCGCTGACCGCAGTATGCTGCAACACAGCGGATAATGCGGCGCGAAACGCCAACGAATTGCCCGATTCCAGGCTGTCTTCAAACGCCTGCGTCAGATTGCGGCATAAATCGAAGCATTCGGCATCGGTAAGGTCATATGCCTGCTTTTGGATCTGTGCAGCCATGCGCTCAAACAACGCGATGGGTTGGTCTGTTCCCTCCTGTTCTTCCGCTGCGGAGAAAACCCGACAACCACACGATTGCCTTACGACCAGGTGCGCGTCCATCTGCACCTCTTGCTGTGGCAAAGCCTGCCCAAGCGCCAGGTGCTGCCACATCAGCTCAACCGCACGATAGCCCATATTGAACAAGGGCACATGCACACTGGTCAGCTCTGGCTGCTGCACTGTGCCCTCCAGGCGATTGTCAAAGCCAATCACTGCCACATCTTCAGGGATGCGCAGCCCGGCTCGCTTCAGGGCATCCATCGCCCCAATCGCCGATTCGTCATTGCTGGCCAGCACTGCATCAAATGGCACCCCACTGCCCAAAATCTGTTGAGCAGCTGCAAAGCCGCCGTCATATACATGGCGTCCATACACCACACGGCGGGCGTCTTGCTCCAGATGAAATTCAGCACAGGCAGCCTGAAAGGCTTGCAGGCGCTTGCCCGAATCCCCGTCCAAATCATCCGCCGAACCAGCGATGAACGCAATGCGGCGGCGACCATGGCCAAGCAGGTGTTGCATGGCCGCCCAAATGCCGCCGGCATTGTTGGCAACAATGGCCGGCCCCGGCTCGCCTGAGCCGACAAACAACACCGGCAAACCAGCTGCACGCACTTCCTGTATGTAAACAGCTCGCGCCGCCGAATGCAGCGGAATGGCAACAATCAGCCCTTGGGTGTTCCACGGGCCAATCGGCACAAAATCTTGTTCTGCATCCGGCACAGACCAGGCCGGTCGAAACGGATCGCTTGGGCTAGCCGAAGGGCCAATGCCACAGCCAAGCAACAAATTACAGCCCAAGGTTTGCGCAGCACGCAGCATTCCTCGATAGATGGGCGCCAGGTAGCTCAGGTTGGTCGCCGTGCGATAAAACTGCCAACCCGCCAAAACGCCAATCGTCGGTCGAGGGCGCTCCTGCTCACCCAAGGGGATGTTCATCCGCTCATCCTTCGGTCCAATCTCCTCACGCTAATGCAATAGCATGGGCAAGAACAATTTTGATGTCGGCGAAACCGTCAGCGTCACCGGCAGGGAAAGAACCGGCTGCTGCGGGTCGTTGCTGGTTAATTGCAGCGTTGTTGTGTAACTGCCGGGCGGCAGCCCCTGTGCCGATAAAGACAGCTGCACCGTCACAGCCTCCCCCGCAGGCACTTGCCCTTCACCGGGGGTTTCACTGACCCACGCGACCGGCGGGTTTTCGGCCAGGCTGAAATTCAGCGTCTGACAACCCGTGTTTTGAAGGCTGAGCGGCACCTGCTGTTGACCATTGACCGGCAATTGCACAGAAAAGGCAAGCGGGGCAGCAGTGACAACCGCCGGAAGAGGAGCGAGGTTGAAATCTTGCGTCAACAACGCTCCAACGCCCAGCGTCACCGAAGCGGTTTGCGGCTCATAACAGGTTGCCTGCGCGGTAACGTCATACTCTCCCGCTGGCAGCACCAACTGATAAAATCCGCTGACGTTGGTAAACACCGGCCCGCCCAACGCCGGGCTGAGACTGACCTGCGCGCCTTCTATCGGCGCAGAATCTACGGCACTACGCACCTGACCGCTCAATTGCCCAGCCGAGGGCGCACAGCTGCCAAACCAATCCAACGCCGCAGAGAGCACCTCCGCCCGGGCCGATGTATCCGCAATTGCTTCTAACGGCCAGGCCAGGAAGACTGTTTTGAAATTTTGACCGCTATAACGGGCAGAATTGCCCCGGCTTGTGCTCAGCCACTCAAACGGCGAGGCCTGTTTGCCCGTTACATTGTCCGTCCACAGCGGGCGCGTCCAGCCCAGCGGCGTGCTAAGGGTATAGGGGCCCAGGCCATCGCCAATCGGGTCACCCAACTTGCCGGTTACATCGGTCTTGCGCACATTGTTGACGTAAGAAGCAATCCCCAAATAGTTACTGCCAAAATCGTTCAGGCCGCGTTCCAACAAATAATCGTGCGAGGAAAAGAGCAGGCTGCCCCCCTGACGGAGATAAGTCGTCAGCGCTGCCTCATCTTGCGCCGAAAGCGTGCCGGTTGCCGGGGCGCCATTATACCAAACGACATGACAATAACCTTCCAAATCCGCAGCCGTTGGGCTGCCCAACAAACCGACATCCCACACATCATACGCCATGCCCATCTCCGCAAGGGCATCGGCATAATAACTGCGCAGGTCGGGGCTATTTTGATCATCATCCACCAGGAGCACCGGCGGGTAAGGAGCAAGGACAAAATCAAGGGTCGTATCGGCAGACAAGCTAACATCTTGCGTCAACGGCGTGTGCATTGGCGCCCGCACATGCGCGGTGTAATTGCCCCGCGGCAGCGATACCTGATAAGCACCGGTGCTGACATCGCTCAGCACCACTTCGGGCGAGCCATCAAAGGTCAGCGTAGCGGCCAATGGCAAGCCACTATCAGCTTGCCTTACCACGCCAGACAACGTGTAGTAAGGCAATGGCGTCAACGCAGCGTTGAGGGTCGTCACCTGTCCATTGATGACAGTCACCCCCGTCTGTTGGAAAGTCTCATAGCCATACTTGCGCACTTGCACCACATAGACGCCAGGGAAGAGGTAGACATGATACTGACCCTCTGCATCCGTCGTTGCCATCACATGCTCACTGACATTGACGAAATCTACCACCGCACCTGCCACGGGCAGCCCAGTGCTGACGTCGGTCACCAGGCCGGCTGCTTCGCCCGTGATCAGGCAATTACACTCATGCACAAACGTTGCCAGGGCCGCCTTGACGAACTCGGTAAAATAGGGCAAGTTGTTGTGCGCAGGCGTATCGTTGGATGTGTGATAGTATGGGTTGAAATCATCAAAATCTTCGATTGCTAAAATGGATGTGTAGCCCTTGTTCCAGAACGAAGCATGGTCGCTATCATTGGCCGTGTCGCCAAGCACTTGCGGCACCAGGTTCAAGTCATAGGCATCAATCACATCGGCAAAGAGTTGTGCCAACGTCAACGTAGAGGGCTTGCTGGGGTGATAAATCAGGTCAATGTCCGGCGTGCTGCCCAGCGTGTTGTAGGCAATCATATCCAGATTCAGATAGGCAACGATATTCTCACCGCGCGAAAGCGCACGTTGAGCGTACGCATTGCTGCCATACAGCCCCTGCTCCTCACCGGTCCAAAAAGCAAAGCGCAGGGTACAATCCCACTGATATTGCGAGAGAATGTCTGCTGCAATCAGCACCGCCACAGAGCCACTGGCATTGTCATCGGCCCCCGGGGCACCTTGCACCGCGTCCAGGTGCGCACCGATGATATAAATCTGCTCCGGATGATTGCGCCCGACAATTTCACCAATCACATTCGGGTTGGTGCTGTTATTCCACACATGATATTCAACATTCATGCCCAGCGATTGCAGGTGCTGCCCCACGTAATGAGTGGCCTTTTCGATCGGCGTTCCGCTATAGGTATACCGGCTTGTGATGGTATAGTTTTCGCCATCCACAAACACGGGCAGTTCCCCCGCCAGCTGCCGATCATACAGCAAAACCGTCTCACTGTTCACCTGATCCAACATTGCCTGAACGCGAGGATCGGGGGTTACCGCCAGGGGATGTGCAGCCTGAACAAACAGGGTTGGCAGCGACAGACTGAGCAAGACCAAAATGCTCAACACGCGAGAGAACAGGGAAAGTTTTTTCATTGAAGCTCCATTCAATAAAGAACCCAAAAACTTAAAGGCGAGGCAAATCGAGCAAAACCACCTCGGTTAGCAACTGCAAATTGGCCGAAGGCAGCCGGACAATTGCCTGCTCCAAAGCCTTCAATTGTTGGATTGCAACGGTTGGCGGCAGGCGCTGTGCCACCTGCTGAATGGCTTGCTCCCAATCGGGGTTGGTGAGCGGCGTGTGCGCGCCATGACTGCGCAACAACACATCTCGCCAAAAGCCAGCCCAAAGGGTGAAGAGGCGGCGCAATTCCTGCCGGGTGGCGCCGCGATCTTCGCGCGGGCGCTCTCTGGTGCAGGCAGCCGCATAGGCAAAGCGCTGTCCCAGGGAGCTATGCAACAATTCCCATAGGGTTTGCAGCCCTTCGGTGCGCGCTTGCAGTTGCGCCGGGTCTTGCCACAAGCGCAAGGCCAGGCCCAGGCGCCCGCCCGAAACCTGTGCCAACAACTGCGCCGTTGCCTCGTCCATGTCTGCCAGGCTGCGCAGCGCAATCACAGCTTGCGCCAATGGCAAAGGGCGCAGGCGCAACACCTCGCAGCGCGAGACAATCGTCGGCAACAACAGCTCGGGCGCGTCCGCCGTCAACAGCAGCACCACACCTGGCGGTGCCTCTTCCAACGTCTTCAGCAATGCGTTTTGAGCGCTGCTATTGGCCTCATGAAAGCGCAACAGCAAGGCAATCCGGCGTGGCGCTTCGTATGGGGTGAGCGAAAGCGTCTGTTGCAACGTGCGCACCGCCTCGATCTTCAGCTCGCCCCCCTCGCGCTCGGCCTGCACCAGTGAAAAATCGGGGTGCTGCATTGCCCAGGTTTGCCGGCAGGCCCGACATTCGCCGCACGGCAGGCCCGGCGCCGATGGCTGTGAACAATTCAACGCCTGCGCAAAACGCAAGGCCAATGTGCGCCGCCCCACCCCGGGCGGCCCACAAAACAGATAGGCATGGCGAACCTGCCCTTGCTGCACATGTTGTTGCAACAGGTTGGCTGCCCATTCGTGACCCAACGTTTGCCATTGCATTTGAATGCATTGTAGCGCAGCAGGGAGTGACTGACAAGTGACAGGCGTCTTGAATCTGCCCCAATTCAGAGCCAATACGCTTGTTATCCAAAACGGCGCATTCCGACCAGGCCCCAACAAAAAAGCGATCGGGCGCAGTATGCTGCGCCCGACGTAACAACAAAAAATCGGCTATGCCTTAATCGGCAAATACAGGTCAAGGGTAAAGTCTTGTCCATCCACAACGGACGGGAAATCCATTTGCTCTTCCAGCCATTGATGCTGACCCAGTTCATAGCCATTCTGCTCTGCCCAAGAGGCCAGCGCCTGCCAGGCAGCCGGAATATCCTTGCCGGGGTCGTGCACGGCGCAGCGCATCACTGCATATGCCCCACCAGCAAAATCAAGCAGCTGCCCTTCGCCCTCTTCCGGGTGCACCGCCTCAGGCAGCGCCATCCAGACATCATAGCCATAGTTAGGGCTCCCCAGTGCCGGGTTCGGGTTATTGAAGCCGAAGACTCGACCCTGCACCCCGTGTACATCGGACCAGTCGCGCAGCTTTTTCAAAGCAATTTCCTCCGGGCCGCTGCCGAAACCGCTGAAACAAATCACCCGCATCGGGTCAAGCCGAACCATGCGAACCTGCAATTGACTCATCGAACACTCCTTATCCACTTATTAGAAGAGACTATGTTATTCGAATAACAACCTCATTGTACCGAAACAAACTGACACCTTATGTCAGGAATTATGATACAATTTTGCCATGCGTGCCGACCGATTGCTCTCACTCGTGCTTCTGTTGCAAACGCGCGGTTGCCTGACGGCAGGGCAATTGGCCGAAGAACTCGAAGTAACCGAACGCACCATCTATCGCGATGTTGAAGCGCTTTCCAGTGCTGGCATTCCCGTCTATACTAGGCGCGGCCCGGGCGGCGGCATTCAGTTAATTGAAGAATACCGCACAACGTTGAACGAACTGAGCCGTGGAGAGCTGCGCGCCCTGCTGTTGCTTAGTATGACCGGGCCGCTTGAAGCGCTTGGCATTGGCAGTGAGTTGCGCAGCGCGTTGCTCAAGCTCGCCACCCACCCCAAAGCCCCCACCCGCCCACAAACCGCGCGCATTCACCTCGATGCCTCCTGGTGGTTTCAACACACCGCACAACCTTCGCACCTGAAAACAATTCAAAGCGCCTTGTGGAACAATCAGCTGCTGGAAGTTGACTACCGCACCCCGCTTCAAACTGTTTTGACGCTGCTTGTTGCCCCCTATGGCCTGGTTGCCAAGACCAACCTTTGGTACCTGGTTTGCAAACGGCAAGAAAAACTGCGCGTCTTGCAGGTAGCGCACATCCAACAGGCGCGCCTGATGCCAGAGCAATTTCACCTGCCCGATGATTTTGACCTGGCCGCTTTTTGGGAAAATTGGTGTGCCGAATATGAACACAGTCGCCAACAATTCACGGTGCAGGCGCGCGTGTCACCGGCACTCGCGGCCCTGCTCAACGAGCAAGGCCGCGAGACCCTCGCCGTTGCAGAACAAAGCGACCCCAACGATTGGCAGCTTGTGACCCTCACTTTCGAGAGCTTCGAGGCAGCGCGCACCCGCATTCTGGGCTTTGGTAACGCCATCGAAGTATTGCAGCCAGCCGCACTGCGCCGCAGCCTGGTTGACTTTTCGCAACAGACCCTGAACATGTATTCGTCCACCGCGCCATAAAGGATCACAAAAACGCGATACAATACAATTATCTCTTTCAGGAAAGAACCCCTATGACCTTCACAATCCTCGCCATAGATGACGACCTGTTGGAACAACGCACATTGCAACTGCTGCTGCGCCCCATCCCAGACTATCACCTGACCTTTGCCAACAACGGCGGTGCTGCCCTGGTGCTAGCCGAAGAGAATCCCCCCGACCTGATCATTTTAGACTACATGATGCCCGGCATGAATGGAATTGAGGTCTGCCGCCGCATCCGCGCCATCCCCAGCCTGGCCGAGGTGCCGATCATCATGGTCACCGGGGTTGGCGATCAATCGGTGCGTTTGCAAGCGCTGCAAGCCGGGGTAGATGACTTTCTCAACAAACCCTACGACCCGGTCGAACTATCGGCCCGGCTGAAAACGATTGCCCGCCTCAACCGCTACCGCCGCTTGCGCGAGGAGCGCGAACGCTTTGACACATTGGTGGAACTTTCGCCGGATGGGGTGGTGTTGGTAGACGAGGAAGGGCGGGTGCAATTTGCCAACCCTGCCGCTCGGCAACACTTCGGCGTGCAAATTGACACTCCGTTTCCACCTTTCGAGTGGCAAGGAAACGCCTACGACTGGAAAAAGCTGCTGCCCACGCCCGACGCACTGCACACCCTGGAACAACCCCTGGAAACCCGCTTTGCCCCCCAGCCGCAAAACCTGCGCGTGGTGGAAATGAGCCTGCGCAGCCTGGAATGGCACGCTCAGCCGATGTGCCTTGTTACGCTGCACGACATCACCATCCGCAAGCAGACGGAAGATGCCATTCGCACGCTCAACTTGACGCTTGAGCAGCGCGTGCAAGAACGCACCGCTGAACTTCAGGCCGCCAATGAAAAACTGGCCTTCCTCAGCATTCACGACATTCTGACCGGCCTTTACAACCGCACCTTTTTTGAAGTTGAGCTTGCCCGCCAACGCGAAGGGCAGGCATATCCGATCAGTCTGCTGATGATGGATATTGATGGACTGAAGCACATCAATGACACGCTTGGCCATGCAAGCGGCGATCAGCTCATTTGTGCCGCGGCAGAGTGTCTGCGCGCTGTCCTGCGCACCGAAGATATTTTGGCGCGCATCGGCGGCGATGAATTCGTCATCCTGCTGCCAGATACGCCGGAACCCATCGCCCATCAGGTTGCGGCGCGTATCGAAGCCATTGTCGCCCAACAACAACAGCAACACCCAGAACTGCCCGTCCGACTTTCGATTGGGGTTGCCAGTGCAGACGAACCGGCGCAGCTAGAACCCGCCCTGCACCTGGCCGATCAACGCATGTATGCCAACAAACGCAGCAAATTGGGATATCACCGCTCTTCGGACAAAGCAGACTGATCGGCTGCAAACACGCGTGCGTACATATCCTCCCCAAAGCTCGTCGGCAAAGGCTCTCCCTCTTGCAAGAGGAAGGTACGGCTGCCATCTTCTTGCCGTTCGGCGCGCAGGAACAACACATTTGGCCAGCCGCGCCGCCAAAAACCGCTTGCCAACTCATACTGATGTGTGACAAAAAACACTTCAATATGCCGATCCAGCAAAGCCTGAATGATCTGCCTTCCAATTTCTGAGCCTTCGCGCTCATTGGTCGCTGCAAACGACTCGTTGAACAGCACCAACCCATTCGGGTGCAGCCAATCCACAATCTGACTCATGCGGCTAAGCTCTTCATCGAATTTACCACTGCGCATGGTTGTATCTTCCTCGCGGCGATAGTGCGTGAAGATGCCGCTGCACACCGACGTAGCATAGCGACGCGCCGGCACAAACATGCCGCATTGCGCCATCACCTGCGCCAACCCAACACTGCGCAAGAAGGTAGATTTTCCACCCTGATTGGCACCGGTAATCAGCACCAGGTCTTTGCCATCTGCCTGCAAAGCGTTCCCTACCACCGCGGCGCGGGTTGTCAGCGCCAGGCAAGCATCATACAACCCTTCGCCATGCCGTTGACGCGTTCCAGCCTCGCTCAGTTCCGGCAGACAAATGGGTTGCTGCAAAGCCGCCAACCGTTCCGACAGATTCAAACACCCCAAATAAAATGCCAGTTCCAGGCGTAGGATGTTCAAAAAGCTTTCCACATGGTCCGCTGCCTGAGCAACCGCATTGGCGACCAAATTCACCCCGCGGTCGCGTATCTCCCGCATGGCGCGAAAGCCATGATCGTCGCGGGTCGGAATGGTGAAAGAATAGACCGGCGAACGCTTGCCCAGGGCACGCTCCACCCATTCCCAATTGCTCTGCGTTGGCTTGCACAGCATATAATCGCGCCCCTCATTGCCGCGTCCAAGCCACACCCGAATGGGCACGCCATTGCGAAACTTGAGCGTCTTGAGGTGCCCCGTCATCTCCTCAAAGCAAGCGTCATCCAACTCTTTTTGAATCATGGCAAAGAAACGCCGAAAGCCAGCTGACTGAAAGCGCTCTGCATAGGTATCGGCAATGCGGCGCAACTGTCGCAACAGCACAACATACATATCCAACAAGCGGATCGAGCTATCCAAAATGCCGCTGGGCTGACGGCCAAACACGCCCAGCCAATGCTTTTGCTTATTTTCCAACGCCTGAATGGGAATGCTATACAGCTCGCGCAGCACTGTCGGGTTATCCAGGCAGTCTTGCAAAATCTCCTGACGATAGCGCAGCACCGCCACATCCGCCTGACTGGAGAGCACGACGCCCTGCGCCACATTGAGCAAAAAGCGGTCGCCCTGCGCCATGGCAGCAAACAACACCTCTAAAGCCAGGTCTTGCACCAACGCTTCCGCCTGCGGCGGCGGGTCTTTGGGCAGGGTCAGATCACGGTCGGGGAACATCAAAAAGACTTTCATGGCTGAATCCGCTCCTGAATCTGCTGATAGGTCAGGCGATGTTTTTCGGCCAACGAAAGCGCATACGCCAACCCATCTGCCGGACGGCGCAAAATGCGGAAAGTGCGCTCAGCCGGGTTATCGGCATCCACCGTGCTAAGCATGCTGACCGTCTTTTCGTTATAGGTTGCAAGTTCATCCATAAACGTCACCCACACGCCTTGCAAGTCCAGCTCGCTGACGCGGCGCATAATTTCCTGGCTGAGGAACAGGGCATCTTTGAGGGTGGTAGAGGCAAAGATTTCATTCAAGATGATGAGGCTGTTGGGGGTTGCCTGGGTGAGGATCTCATGAATGCGCAGCAAATCGTCATGCAATTTTCCGCGCAGGTTGCGCATATCTTCCTCGCGCTCAAAGTGCGTGAAGAGCTGATCGAAGAAGAACAGGCGCGCCCGCCGCCCCGGCAAAAGGCAGCCCAAGCGCGCCAGATAGTGCACCTGCCCAAACATGCGCGCAAAGGTCGTCTTGCCACCCTGATTTGGCCCGGTCACAACCAAAACGCGCTCATCCCCCTGCAAGAAAAAATCATTGCAGACCGTTGGGGTTGAGCGATAGAGCAATTGATAGGCCAACGCCAGGTCAAAACCTTGCTCAACGAAACTGTCACCGCGCTGCTGCGTCATTTCGGGGTAGCAAAACGGCAGGCCCTTTTGCCGCATATCGGCAATGAATTGCAAATAGGCAACGTAGAATTGCACTTCTCGATCAAACGTCTCAATGCGCTCATCCATAAAATCGGGGTGCTGTTGGCAAAACCGTTCCAACTCAGCAAAGGGGTGTGGAAAGAGCCGCACAACCAGCTCCAAGATTTGTGCTTCAATGTGATTCATGCCCGAATACTGTAAATTGAGCCGATAATCTTTAACGGCGCCTTGTTGAAACCGGGCAAAGGTCTGTGTCACATCCACGCTATAATCGCTCTCATCCTCATGTCGCCGCACACGCACCGTGCCATTGTTGTGCAAGGTCAGGCAATACGATACCTCATCCAACGACTGCCGGACTGAGCGCGCCTCGTTGAGCAGAGTTTGAAACTGTATTGAAGCAACATACTCGCGCAAATACTCGATAAAGGCCTGCCAACCGCGCGCCGTAAAGCTCACAGCATCCAACCGCTGCTGCAACGTCAACACGGCCTGACAATATACCAAAGCCGCTTCTAAAAACCAGCCGCGCTTGTGATGGGGGTCATACAACTTTTCCACCAAACGCAGGTAGCGCCGCGCAATCACCATTTGCTCGGCAAAATCGTGGATGGCCGTCATCATGGCTTCGTTATCCAGGTCGCGCATCACCTCGTGCCGGTAGAAAATGGTTTCCAGGCGTTGCGGCAACTGATAAAAGAACGGCTTCAGCTCATAATCCTGCTTAGGGGCCGTGATGGCATCCACCACCTGATCCAGGTTCAGGTCACCAAAAAAAGCTGGCTGACCGACCGATTGTGCGGGTGCAATCTCATCATCAAACAAAATGCTTTGAAAGTTGGCCATGGTCCTCGATAAAAATAGCTTCTACTGGAACCAATTCCCGTAGAAGCTATCAGTCAGATGACGGTTACGGTGAGCTTCATCACCAGCAGTTTGATTATATCATAACCGCAAGATGTCTATTCGCCGATAATCTTAATCAACACCCGTTTGCGCCGCCCGCCATCAAACTCGCCATAGAAAATCTGCTCCCAAGGGCCAAAATCCAAACGTCCGTTGGTGATGGCAACCACCACCTCGCGCCCCATCACCTGCCGCTTGAGGTGTGCATCGGCGTTGTCCTCGCCTGTGCGATTGTGTTGATACTGACCAATTGGTTCATGGGGAGCAAGTTGTTCCAGCCAACGCTCATAATCCTGATGCAAGCCGCGTTCATCATCATTGATAAACACCGACGCGGTGATGTGCATGGCATTGACCAGCACAAGCCCTTCCATCACACCGCTCTCGCGCACAGCTTCTTGCACCTGTGAGGTAATGTTGACAAAGCCGCGCCGGGCCGGAATATTGAACCACAATTCCTTGCGATATGATTTCATACACGTTCTCCTGCACAACACTCACAATGACGGCTGACGGCGATGCCAATCCGTCACCTGTTGATAAGCATGGGCCATGCGGAAGAGCACATCCTCGCGGAAATGCGGCCCCATCAGCTGCATTCCAATCGGCAAGCCGGCCGGGTCAAAGCCCACCGGAAAAGCCAACCCCGGCACACCGGCCAGATTGGTCGGCAGGGTGAAGACATCTTCCAGATACATCGCCAATGGATCATCGCTGTGCTCGCCAAGGCGAAAGGCCGTCGAGGGGGCAACCGGCGTTGCCAGCACATCTACCTGTTCAAAGGCACGCTCAAAATCACGCTTGATGAGGGTACGCACCTTCTGTGCCTGCCCATAATAGGCATCATAATAACCGGCGGACAGGGCATAGGTGCCCAGCATGATGCGGCGCTTGACCTCTGAGCCAAACCCCTGACCGCGCGTCTGACGGAACATTTCCCACAGTGCGTCCGCCGGCTGACGCGGGCCATAGCGCACACCATCGTAGCGCGCCAGGTTGGCCGAAGCCTCAGCCGGAGCGATGAGGTAGTACACTGGCAAAGCATATTCCGTGTGCGGCAAGCTGACAGATTGCACCGTGGCGCCCAGGCTTTCCAACATGGCAATCGCCTGACGCACCGCAGCTTCAACTGTTGGCTGCATACCGGGGATGAAATACTCCTGCGGCACGCCCACGCGCAGGCCATGCAAATCGGGGGCATCGCTCAGCGTCAGGTCGGGCACGGGCACATCCAGGGTTGTTGCATCAAGCAGGTCGGCACCGGCCATGCAACCAAACAGCAACGCCACATCTTGCGCGCTGCGGGCAAACGCGCCAACCGTATCCAACGAAGAGCCATAGGCCACCAGGCCATAGCGCGACACGCGGCCATACGTCGGCTTGATGCCGGTCACCCCGCAATAAGCCGCCGGCTGACGCACACTGCCCCCCGTATCTGTGCCGGTTGCCGCCGGGGCCATGCCGGCCGCAACCGCCGCAGCACTGCCTCCACTCGAGCCCCCCGGCACGTGCGCCAGATTCCAGGGGTTGCGGGTTTGCCCATACGCCGACGTTTCGGTCGAAGAGCCCATGGCAAACTCATCGGTGTTGGTCTTGCCAAGCACAACAATGCCAGCATCCAGCAGACGCTGCACACTGGTTGCCGTAAACGGCGGGACAAAATTTTCCAAAATGCGCGAACCACACGTGCAGCGCACCCCCTCCAGGCACAACAGATCTTTGATTGCCATGGGCAAGCCCAACAGCGGCGGCAGGGGCTGCATCGGGTCACGCCGTGCGGCGGCGTAGCGCGCGTCGGCAGCGTCAGCCTCCGACAGGGCACGTTCGGGGGTCAAGGTAATGAAGGCGCGCACCTGCCCTTCCAACTGTTCAATGCGCGTCAGGTAGGCCTGCGTCAGCTCGCGGCTGGAGAAATCACCGCTCCGTAGCCCTTGCAAGGCTTGCGTCACCGAGAGGGAGGTAAGATGGTTTTCCATGATGAGCTCACTCCAACACCGGCGGCACGCGGAATTGATCTTGCTCAACCTGCGGCGCATTGCGCAACACCGCCTCAATCGGCAAACCGGGGCGCGGCTCATCCTCACGCAGCACGCTGCGCGGCGGCAGCACGCTGGAAGTCGGCGGAATGCCGCTCGTATCCAGGCTTTGCAATCGGGCAGCATATTCCAAAATCGCCGAAAGCTGCTGACGATAACGCTCTTTTTCCTCGGCAGTCAATTCAAGCCGGGCCAACTCAGCAATATGTTCCACTTGTTCAAGAGTCAGTTTCATGGGTTTGATTATATCGCAAAAAAGATTAGAGAAAGCACAAAGGCGGCAAAAGCGGGGCTTGGGCGCGCAAAATGGAGTCCGCATAAGCTTGAAATGCGCCAGCCTGTTGTGCATCCGCCATGCTTGCCGCAATCTGCGCCACCACAGCGTGCGCCTGCGCTTCATATTCAGCGGCCTGCTCAGCTTGCCCCAGCACGCGCGCCAAACGCGCCCGCGCCGCGTTCAGCTTCCACAACAGGTTCCGGTTACCAATGCGCTCAAACATTGCCAGCGCGGCCTCATAGCTTGCCAAGGCCTCCTGCCATTGCCGCAGCTGCTCTTGCACAACGCCGGTCATGCCGATCAGCCAGCCTTTCCAATTTGGACTGAGCGAAGACTCCAAGTCTGCTGCACCATCGAGCGCCTGTTCAAAATGACCGCGCAGCAAGCGTATCAAAATTTGCGTATGCACAATATACATTTGAGACGACGAGGTAACAGAGAACGACAACGCTTTGACCTCAGCCATGAATGCCTCCGCACGGCGCAAATCGCCCGCAAAGGCGGCGACAAAAACAGCCAGATAGCGATTGGCCAAACGATAGGCCGGCTGCCGCAGCAACGGATCGGTTTGTTCGGCATCCATCATCTGCTGCAGCCAGGCCTGTGCGGCAGAAAAATCGCCCAAACGCAACGACAGCATCACCTGATTGGAACAAGTCCGGCGCCACAGCACCATCAAACCAGCTTGCAAGGCCAAGCGGTTGGAAAGCTGTGCCGCTTGTCGGCTGCGATCCACATCCGCCAAAACCGCCCAGACATCAGCCTGCACCGCCAGGCCAAACGCCTGATTCCACAAATTGCCAATCGAAGCGCTCAGCGCAGCCGCTTCTTGCCCCAAAGCCAAAGCGCGCGACAAATCGCCATCCATCATGGCCGCGTCTGCCGAGCTATTCAAGTTATCAGCCAACATGGGCAAATTGTTCAACTCGCGCCACAGGTTTCGGGCTTCCTCCAGGGCACAATTGCTCTCTTGCTCGCGCCCAACGGCGCGATAAGTGCGGTGTAGATCTTGCAGAATGTAGGCTGTCAGCTCACTCAAATTCAATTGCCGGGACAATTGCAGGGCTCGCTCTCCATGGACAACCGCTGCTTGAAGCTGCTCCTCCCAAAACTCCAAAATCATCAGCACCCAGTTGAGGCGTGCCTCAGCAGCCAAATCGCCCAAACGATGCGCCAGGCTCAGGCCACGTTCGGCCACGGCTTGCCCCTGCCGTGCATCGTGTTCAGGGCCAGGCACACAGCGCAGGCGCGCAATCTCGACCATGGCTGCCAGCTCTGCCGCGGCATTGTTCTGCGCTTGCGCCTGCGCCTCAAACCAGGCATACGCTTGCAGTGCATCGCGGTAGCGGGCATCCAGTTCATAGCAGCGCCCCAATGCCAAACACAGCGTTTGCCAATCGGCAAGTGAAAAAGCGCCCGTGTCAAGTGCCAGGCGCCGCGCCTGTTCATAATAGGCAATGGCCTCGCGAATGGCAAAGTGCTCAAACGCGGCGCGCCCTGCCAGTTGTGCATAGTGCAAGGCGCTTACCTTCTGTCCGCATGCTTCCATGTGATAGGCAAGCTGTTCGGGCGCTGCCCCTGACCATTGTTGCAAGGCCTCTGCCACCCGACAATGCAGGGCGCGCCGATCCTCATGCAGCAGGGATTGTTCGATAATTTCCTGCAACAAACTATGCCGAAACTGAACGAGCGTTCCCTCCACACCATCCAACAGACCAGCCTGCTGCAAATGGAACAGTTGCGCCTGCAAATCCTCCTGCGTCAGCCCAGTTGCCTGTTGCAACAGCGAACGCTCCACCCGCCGGCCAATGACCGCCGCCACTTGCAAAGTGCGCCGCTCCGCCGCGGGAATGCGGTCAAACCGGGCAAGCAACAATGTATGCAAGCTATCGGGAATGGCAGCCGCATCGTCGCCGCGGACAGAGGCCCAACTGCCATCCTGTTGCTGAATCAGCACCCCCTCCTCGATCCACATTCGCAACACCTCTTCCATAAAGAAGGGGTTGCCCTCCGTACGCTGCAGCAGGCGCAACAGCAATGGCTCTGACAATGCCGAGGCAAACAGATTCTTGACCAACTGACGGCTATCCGCCTCACTGAGCGCTTGCAGGTGCAGTTCCAGGCAAGCTGCCGTGGGAAGATGATGCGCCGCCTCGACCAGCTGATAGCCCGGTGCTTCCCCATCCGGACGATATGCCAGGCACCAAAGGATAGGCGCTTCTTGCACCAGTGGAAGCAATTTGGATAACAGCGCCGCCGAAGAAGGATCAGCCCAATGCACATCGTCCAGCACCAACAACAGCGGCACACGTTGGGCCATACGCAACAACAATTGGCGCACCGCAGTGACATACTGCGCCTGAAGCGCTTGCGGCTCCAGGGCAGATAAGGTTTGCTGCTGTGCCGGTGTCAGCTCTTGCCCCAACAAATGCAGCAAATAGGGCAAATGAGCTGTCAACTGTCCCTGCCCAGCCAGCGCCGAGAGCAAGTCCTCTGCGTTCGCGGCCTCTGTCACTTGCAGCAAAGCGCGCAAAAACCCATTCAACAGGGAATAGGGCTGTCCCTGTCCATACGAAACGCCATTGCCCTCAACCCAACGCACCGCACCGACCTGAGGCGATAGCTGTTGCCGCCATTCCTCGAGCAGGCGGCTCTTGCCCAGGCCCGGTTCGCCGGCAACGAGGATAACCCGACCGCGTCCCTCGTTCAAAACCGCCGTTGCAGCCGCATTCAATGCGGCAAGCTCAGCGGTGCGGCCAACCAATGGGCTATGCAGCCCTGCCAAACCGCGTCCCGCGTCAGAAGAAACTGAGCGTAGTCCCACCAAACGCCAGGCAGTCACCGGCTCAGACTTGCCCTTCAGGTGCAGCGGCGGCAGCGGCGCAAAGGTGAATGAAGCAGCTGCCTGCCGGAATGTATCGGGGCCGACCAACACCTGCCCGGCACTTGCCGCGTCCCGCAGGCGCGCCGCCAGGTTCACTGCCCCACCAATCACCGTATAACTATGCTGTTGCTCAGCGCCAATTTCTGCGGCTATCACCAGGCCAGTGTTCACGCCAACATGCAACGCCAGGTTGGCCGAACGCAGTTTCTCATCTTGCTGCATCAGCGCCTGCATCTCCAAAGCAGCGCGCAAGGCTCGCAGCGGATCATCCTCATGGGCCTGCGGTGCGCCAAACAAGGCCATCACCTCATCACCGATGAACTTATCCACCACACCGCCATAGCGAAGAACAATCTGCGTCAGGCAATCAAAACAATAATTGAGGATGCGGCAAACCTCTTCGGGGTCGTGCGCATCGGCAAAAGCAGTAAAGCCAGAAAGATCGGCAAACAAAACCGTCACCGGACGGCGCTCGCCGCGCAACAACGCTGTATTCATGTACAGCCTCGCATCAGCACCGAGCAAAAAAACTGTTCCTGAAACTTTGTTTGGGAGCGAATTTCATCATCGCTCAACACCACCCCCGATGGCACCACAATCAGCTTATCATCGTCATCATCCAGGCGGTGAATCACCGCAATGCAAACGCCCTGAAACTCAAGCAAGGGCGTTTCAATGCCCAACACATAGGCATCCACTTCCTCTCCATCCGCAGCCAGAGTGTCAGGCACAAAGCCATAATTGACCGGGTATAAAAAGCCCCGCTGTGGATGGCGCGAGCCCAGCGGGCGATCTACCCGCACCGTGATCACATGGCCCAAAAAATCTTTGGCAGATTGCATCGCTTTGATTGTATCAGATTTTCCTCCCTCCGTATCGTTCATGCGCTGTATGTGTTTTATAAAGTGGAAAAGCTGAGAGTTTTACACAATCTCCGCATCGCTCCGTTGCTTTGCTATTTTCTTTGTTATAATGAAGCTTGTTTTCATCTTTTATCCTCCAGGAGTCTTCTTTGAAAATCGCTATTGTTACGGATACGGATGCCAGCCTGCCGGTTGCGTTGGCACAAACCAATGGCATTGGCCTGGTGCCAATCAACGTCCATTTTGGACAAGATTGTTTTGAAAGCGGGGTAAACATTCAGGATGCAGACCTGTTTGAGCGCATCGCAAAAGAAGGCAGTCTGCCAACAACCTCAGCCCCCACCCCCAACCAATTCATCCGCGCCTATCAAGCAGCCTTCGATGCCGGCGCCGAAGAAATCATCTGCTTTTCTGTCAGCAGCCAAATTAGCTCCACCTATCAATCGGCCTGCCTGGCGCGTGAACCGTTTGCGGGGCGGACGATTCACGTCGTGGACACCCGCTCGCTTTCGATGGGGCAGGGCTTCATGGCGCTAGAGGCAGCACAGGTGGTGCAAAACGGCGGCAGCGCCGCTGAGGCCATTGCCGCTGCTGAGGCAGTGTGCAACCGCACCGTCATCTTCGGCAGCCTGGCCACTCTGCGCTTTTTGGCGATGAGCGGACGCGTGGGCAAATTGGCCGCCGGCATGGCCGACCTGTTTGAGGTCAAGCCGATTCTCACCCTACAGCAGGGAAAATTGGAGATGCTCGAACGGGTGCGCACCCAACGCAAAGCCTGGAATCGCGTCATTGAGCTTGGCAGCAATGCTGCCGGAGGCAAACGCATTCGCAAAGCAGCCATCGTAGAAGCCGGTTGCCTGGATGACGCCCAACGCTTCGCCGAACTGGCAAAATCGGTCTTGCCGCTGCCAGAAGACCTGTTGATTGCCCCCTTCACGCCGGGGCTTTCTGTACATACCGGGCAAGGACTGATTGGCCTTTGCCTCGTCTTTGAAGATTAATCCTTATCCGCTTTCTGCTAAAGGAGTTTTCCATGAGTGTCGTATCCAAAACACAAGCCCAAGCAACGGTGCAGCCGCGCCGCCGACGCATTGTTACCACCCGCCGCGAACGTTGGGCCTGGTACCTATACGACTTTGGCAACTCCGCCTATGCCGCGGTTGTGTTATTGGCCGTCTATTCTGCCTACTTCAAGCAACAAGTTGTCGGCGGGGCGCAAGGATCGCGGCTTTGGGGTGTTTCAGTTGGCATCGCCATGTTGATTGTTGCCATCCTTTCACCCATCCTTGGTGCCATTGCCGATTTTTCGGCCACCAAGAAGCGCCTGCTGCTTGCCTTCACCGCCATGACGGTAGGGTTCACCGGTTTGCTGTTCTTCGTCCAAAAAGGCGATGTGTTGATGGGCATGGCCTTCTTCATCCTGGCCGAAATTGGCTACCGCAGCGGACAGGTCTTTTACAATGCGTTGCTGCCCGAAATTGCTGAACCGGATCAAATGGGGCATGTTTCCGGCACCGGCTGGGCGGTTGGCTCGTTCGGCGGCATCGTCTGCCTGTTGATTGTGCTGGGCCTGATTCAATTTGTCGGCGGGGCACTGATGGTACGCCTATCCTTCATCATCACCGCCCTCTTCTATGCCCTCTCCACTGCCCCGCTGTTCTTCTTTTTACGCGAGCGAAATCAACCTCAAAAGCTGCCCAAAAAAGAAAATTACCTGAGCGTTTCCTTCAAAAACCTGTGGCAAACATTCAAGAACGCCCGCAACTACAAAGAATTTCTCAAGTTCATGCTGGCCTTTTTGATCTTCAACAATGGCATCATGATCACGCTCGACTTTGCCGCCATCATCGGCGCCACCCTGTTCGGCATGACGCAGCAACAACTGATTATCTTCATGATCATCGTCCAAATTACCAGCGTCATCGGCGCCTATGCCTTTGGCAAGCTGACCGATAAACTGGGCGGGCGCACGAGCCTGGCCATTGCCATCGGGCTGATGATTGTGACGGTTGCCGGGCTGTTTGTGGTCAATTCTCTGACCTTCTTCAATTTCATTGGCGCCATGGCCGGTTTTGCGCTCACGGGCGTGCAATCGGTCAGCCGCACGGTTGTTGGGCAAATCACGCCGGAAGAAAAATCGGCTGAGTTTTACGGTCTGTTCTCGGTTGGCTCGCAGATTTCGGCCTTTGTTGGCCCAACCCTATACGGCTTGTTGGTTGCCTGGCTGGCCTTTGGCTATCAACGTAACGGCGTCGAAGCCCTGACCGCAGAACAAAACGGCATTCGCCTGGCTGTCATTGCCATCATTGCCTTCCTGGGCATTGGCTTAGGGCTGCTCTTCCGCGTGCGTGACTGGCGCAAGCAAAAAGAAAACGCCGCATGAAAGCAGAACCTGCCCCGCTACGTTACCCGCGCCGGCAGGTTGTGCGCTTTGCGTTGCGAGCTGGCATTGCCGCAGCATTGAGCGTGTTATGCGACTTGAACATTGAAGGGGCCGAAAACCTGCCCAAGCGCGGCCCCATGCTGATCGTCGCCAATCATTTCAACTTTCTCGACCCGGTGCTGATGATCCGCCTGGTGCCGGCGCCGATGGAATTCATCGGCGGGCTGCGCACGCCCAACGCACCGGCCTGGACGGAAGGCTTTCGGCGTGCCTGGGGCGTGCTGCATGTGCGGCGCGGCGGCTCGTCTTACGAAACGATCAAAGCTGCTCAAAGCACCCTGCAACAAAACGGGCTGGTATGCCTCTTCCCGGAAGGCGGCAGCTGGGCAGCAGTGCTGCGCCCGGCTCGCCCCGGTGTAGCTTTGCTCACCGCGCGGGCAGGGGCGCCCATTCTGCCGGTTGGTTTGGATGGAGTGGAACAAATCTTCCCTATCCGCCCCGGCAAACGCCCGCGCGTCACCATTCGGGTGGGCAAACCGTTTGGGCCCTTCCGCTTTGAAACGCGCGACCGCTCAAGCCGTCAACTGCTGGATGAGGCCGGACATGAAATTATGCGTCAAATTGCCGCCCTGATCCCGCCCGAACGGCGCGGCTTCTACTCAGACGACCCCGCCATTCGAGAGGCAGCGCGTGGGACGGAAATTTACCCCTGGGAGAACGTAGTCGAGGAGTAAGATGACGCCCGATCCCTTATCTGCCGAGAAGCTCATGGCGCATGTGCGCCGCCTGAGCGACGAAATTGGCCCACGCCCTGCCGGTCACCGGCAAGAAGAAGCCGCCCGGCAGGTCATTCGTCAGGCCTTGCAAGCCGCCGGGCTGCCAACACCAGCAGAACAACCCCTGCGCGCCTGGGATACCTGGGGCTACAACCTGACCGCTCCACCGCTGCTTGCCCTGGCCGCCAACCTGTGCGGCCCAATGCTGGGCCGCACAGGTTATTGGCTGGGCGGCCTGCTGACCCTGTTTGGCGCTTCGGAATTGCTGAAAAGCACGCGCACTGCCCCGCAATGGCTAGAGCGCTTTTACCCCAAACGGCCAACCGCCAACCTGATCGTCCGCCTGATGCCCCAAGGGGATGTGCGACAACGGGTTGTTTTGGTAGGTCATACCGACACCAACAAAGCCCGTCCCACCTTTTCCCCCAAGCGCAAACGTTGGCTGCGCGCCACGATCCGCGCCGGAATTGGGCTGCTGACACTCAACGGCGCTGCGCAAATTGGGCGCGCCCTGGGGAGCAAAAAAATTGCCCCGCGGATCCATTGGTTCAGCCTGGGCGCAATCGTTTCCATGCTTCCCATCCTCATCCAGGATGAACGCGGTGACTACATTGACGGCGCCAATGATAACGCCTCGGCGGTTGCCTGCCTGTTGGGCCTGGGCGAAGCCCTGCAAACTCAGCCCTTACAACATACCGAAGTCTGGCTGGCCTTCACCGCCGCCGAGGAAGTCGGCTGCCTGGGGATGCGTCACCTGTTGCAACAATACAAAACCGAGCTCAAAGACGCCTTCTTCATTGATTTCGAAATGGTTGGCTGCGAGCATGTGGCTTACGTTACTCAACACAAATCACTATCTTTTGAAAGCTACGCCCCCGATGAACAATCGTTGGCCCTGGCAAAAACCGTCAGCCGCAAACACCCGCACCTGCAAGTGCGCGGGCGCCCAATGGTCATCGTAGAAGAAGTGGGTACCCTGCGACACAATGGGTATCGCGGCATCTGTCTGGTGGGGGTTGGCCCCGATGGCTGGCTGGAAAACTGGCATCAGACGACGGATGACAGCGCGCACCTGCACCCGGCCGGCCTGGAACGCGCCGCCCGGTTTGCCCATGCCATGCTGCACGAGCTCGATCAATCGGCACGTGCAGGCAGCGCCCAGGCCTGATCGTACCAGCGCAAATAGTCTTCAACATGCGCCGCCCAATAGGCCTCATCGTGTGCGCCGGGCTGCAAAACCCACTCATGCGGCACTTGCAAATCGGTCAACGTTTTTTCAAATTGCTCCGTCGCCTTGTGATAGCGGTCCTTCTCGCCCACATCCAGGTAAAGCTTTGGCAAGGGCTGCTCGCCAAAAGCACGCAGCCAATAGGGCAAACGCTCCGCATCGCCCGAAAACGGCGGCAGGCTGTGTGCGCCAATGCTGCCAAACACGCCCGGGTGCGAAAAACCCAAATTGACGGCCCAGGCTGCGCCGCGCGAAAGGCCACCCAGCGCCCGGCAGCCCGCCCCGGCACAAATCGGGTAGCTTGCTTCAACCCAGGGCATCAACCCCTCGAAAAACGAAGCCTCAAATGGGCCATCAAAAGGATTGATCCACCAATATTCCTCGCGCGGCATGACGATGATCAGCGGACGGATCGCCTGACTGCGAATGAGGCGGTCCGCAGCTTCCGCAATCCCAAGGCGCGGCCACTGCCCTTCATCCGCATTCTGCCCATGCAGCAAAAACAAAACCGGATACTGTGCCTGCTGCGGGTAACAGGGGGGCAAATAGACCTGCACCGGCATCGGGCGGCGCAAAGCCGCCACAGCAATTTCCACCCGTTGCAACGTGCCATTCGCCGCGCAGGGGGTGGGGCTGGGCGTGAAGGTTGGTGTGACCGTCGCACTGGGGATCGGCGTACGGGTCGGGCTGACGGTGGGCCGCGGCGTGAGGGTTGCCGAAGGCGTTGCTGTTGCAGCGAGGCTGCGCTCAGGCGAGAGCGGCTGTGCCGTGGGAGCAACACAGCCCACCAATAAACCGAGCAAACAAATAAGACCAATGACCTTGACGGTTCGCATTGAGTTGCATTATACTCTACTTGTTCGGGGTGTAGCGCAGTTGGAAGCGCACCGCGTTTGGGACGCGGGGGTCGGCGGTTCAAGTCCGCCCACCCCGACACATAGCACAGCCGCCTCCCCATGGCGGCTGTTTTGTAATTCTCGCTCGTTTTTGCAGTGCCTCACCATGCCACACACGCCCTTATTCAACGTTCCGCCTGCCCCCACCCTCGATTTTGAGGCCGCCCTCTGGCGAACTGGCCTGCGTGCCATTGCCGGGTTGGATGAGGCCGGGCGCGGCGCCTGGGCCGGACCGGTTGCCGCAGCTGCGGTCATTCTGCCGCCCGATTGCGCCGCTGCACTTGCCGGGGTGCGCGACTCCAAGCAAATGACCGCCCGTCAACGCGCCGAATGGGCTGCCATCATCCGGCAAAAGGCCATCGCCTGGGGGGTGGGCATGGCTTCGGTTGTTGAAATTGACGAGTTGGGCATTGTTCCGGCCACGCGCCTTGCCATGCAACGCGCCCTGGATAGCTTGCAACACACCGCCGAACACCTGCTGATTGATGCCTTGCGCCTGCCCAAAGTGAACACACCACAAACCGCCCTGATCAAAGGCGATCGGCGCAGCCTCAGCATTGCGGCAGCTTCCGTGCTGGCCAAAACCAGCCGCGACGCACTGCTGTGCGAATTGGAACACGCCTTCCCCGGCTATGGCTTTGCACAGCACAAAGGCTATGGCACCGCTGCCCATCGCGCCGCCCTGGAGCACCTGGGCCCTTGCCCGCAGCACCGCCACAGTTTTCACCCCATCCAATCTCTCAAGGAAATGCCATGTCTTCACGACCCAAATTTAGTCCTTTAACCATCCCTTTTTATCCCATCTTGTTCGCCATCTTCCCAATCGTCTCCCTGTTGGGACATAATATTGCCCAGGTTTACCCCGGCCAGGCCAATCGCTTGCTGTGGATTGCTTTGGGTGTCTCCGCCTTACTCTTTGCTATCCTGCGTTGGCTCACCCGTTCATGGGCCAAAGCCGCTTTGCTGCTCAGCTGGCTGCTCTTGCTATGGATGAGCTATGGACGCATTCACGCCGCCGTTGAAGGCAAAGCCCTGTTTGGCTTCATCTGGGGGCGACACCTCGTCCTCGCCCCGCTGTGGGTCGGGCTTGGACTTGGCGGAGCAGCCTGGATTTTCTGGAAAGTGAAGCAACCTGCTTCGGTCACCCCCATCTTGAATGTGATGGCGCTGGCTTTGCTGATCTTGCCCCTCTACCAAATTGCCCAACACAGCCTGGCCGCCCAACGCACGCGCCAAACCATGACCGACCTCACCGCAACCAACACCCCAACCAATTTCACCCACATCCCCAAACAACTGCCCGATATCTACGTCATCATCCTCGACACCCATTCCCGCTCCGATGTGCTCAAAGCAGCTGTTGGCTATGACAATCAAGCCTTCGTTGATGCATTAACCGAGATGGGCTTCTACGTCGCCCCATGCAGCATGAGCAACTACGCTTACACAGAACTTTCATTGACTTCAATGTTCAACTTAAATTATCTTGATGCATTGAGTGATCAGTTTGTTCCGGCCAACAAAAACGACGCCACCTTACTCGAAGCCATGTTTCAAAACAATCAGGTGCGTCAGCAACTGCAAGCAATTGGCTACCGCACCGTCTCCCTCGTCTCGCATCAGCCACTCGCCTGGAAAGACGCCGACTTTTATTTTTCCACCACGCCCGAAAGCCTCGCCAACATCACCGGAAAAAGCACCCTGAACCAATTTGAGCGCCTGTATCTAGAAAGCACCGCCGCAAAAATTCTCCTTGACAAAAAGCTCTTGTCAACAACAACCGACGCGATTCCGGAGAATTACAAATTTGCCGACCATGTCCGGCAGCAATACTATATTCTTGATCAAATTGGACAAATCCCCGCCCTGCCCGGCCCCAAACTGGTGTTGATTCAAGTCCTGATTCCCCACGCGCCCTACGTCTTCAACGCCGATGGCAGCCTGATTCAAGATCCACCCGAGCTGCCCTGGATCAAGCCTCTTCCCGAAGGGCAGTTTGAACCTTTGTTTGCCAATGCCACCGAATACGTAGACCGGCGCATCACACCGATCCTGCGCCAAATTCTACAGCAATCTGACACGCCGCCGATCATTATCGTCCAAGGCGATCATGGCGGTCCGCCGCTCAACCGCCTTGCCATCCTCAATGCCTATTATGTTCCTGAGGCCACGCGGGCACAGCTTTATCCGACCATTAGCCCTGTGAACAGCTTTCGCGTCATTTTCAACACCGTTTTCGGCAGCAATTACGAATTGCTGCAAGACCGCTCGTACCTGAGCGACTGGCGCGATTCGCTCTACAACTTCAAACCCTACCCAGAGACGATGCCCAATTGTTTGAAGCCATAGTTCAGTAAATCACTTCAAAGACATACGTTGGCCCGTCTTGATAGAGCAGGCGAAAATGGGGCGAGTTTTGCAAGCTTTCCGGCTGAATCTTGCCGCCGCGCGCCCCAAGATACACGTGCGTCACCCCGGCTTCACGCATCCACATCAATGCCTGCTCTGAGGTAATCTCGCCTTCCAGGCCCTCCAAACGGCGCAATTGATCGGGGTACTCTGGCGAGCGCAAGTGCTCGAATGAAAACGCCATCGGCTGCACAACCGTTTGTCGCCCGGTCAACAAGGGGATGAAATAGCCGGCATCACTACCGACCATCAAGATATCAGAAAACGGAAAGCGGTAAATATTGATCATGAAGTGCGCATCGGTCGGCGTTTGCTCACGGATGAATTGCATTGCCGGCAAATCTTCTGGACGTAACAGACCATCGTTATACTTGGGCAGCGTGCGATCGGTCCAGACTCCGCCCAGCAACAGCCCGGCGAACAGCAACCATCCCAAAGCGGGCTGCACCCAACCCGGCCAGGACAACCGGCGCAACCAACCCTGCAGCTGATTCAAGCCAAGCGCCAGCAACAGGCCTTGCGGCACGAAAACTGAAATCAGCAAGCTATTGATATCCATCAGCCCGTTCGAGCGTGAGGGAATCAGCGCCAGCCCAAACCAAAGCAACAGCGCAAAAGCAAGCCGCTCACGGCGCAACAACGCCACGCCACCCAACAGCAGCGTCAACACCAAACCCGGCAAGGTTGTTGGATAATTGAAGATTCCGCCCAGCGAGCGCGCCAGCGAAAAAAATTCGGTCGTGCCAGAAACGGTCACCGCATACCCAACCCGACGAGCCAGCCAGATATGAATCAGCCAGGGGGATACCAAGGCGACAACCACAACGGCCAGCGCCAGGCCACGCAGAATCATCCGCTTCCAATCCGCCCAGCGATAAAGCCCCACCGCGTACGCAAGCGCCAACACCGCGGCCCCCAGGCCCGTGAGCAACGCCACGCGGTAATGCACCAACGCAATCCCGGCAACCAAAAGCGCCAACCAGGCCAGCCACTTCCAGCGCAAGCCATTTTGCAACCAAGGCCCAAAAAGCGCCACAAAAAGCGACATGCCAATCAGCCCCAGCAGCTGCGGATAGCGCCCCCAGGTGAGCATATGCGCCGGATACCAATTGAACAAAGCCGCAAACACCGCCGCCAAAAGCCCCGCCAGACGATTTTGGGTCATCGTCTCGGCGGCAAAGGCAAGCGCTGCACCGGAAAGCGCCACCAAGACGGGAGAAAGGATCAAAACCAGCGTTGGCATGGGAATGGCAGAAACCCAAGCGAGGAACGCCGCCCAGGCATGAAAACCGAAGTGATAGGTAAAGGTCATCACCGGCGTATTGGCACCATAATCCCAGGGGATGGCGCCTTGCTCAAAGATCATCTGCGCAAACAGCGTATGATGATAGGAATCGCTGCCCAACCCGGCAACCTCATGGCGCACATCCCAAATGCGCAGCAGGAAGGTGAGCAACAAGATCGCCCACAGTGTCAGACGCGCCGGGTCAAGGCGTATGTTAATCTCCTGACGCCAGGGCCTGCGCAAGCCAATGCCAACCAGGCCACACACAGCAAACAACCCCACGGCAACAGACGGCGAAAAGCGAACACCCAGCGGCTGAAAAAGCGCCAGCATCACCGTCCAAACGCCAAGCGAAAAGCTCAAAGAGAGGATCAGCGAAAACGTCCAATCGAAATTCTTGCGCAGCGGAGAAAGCTGCAACAGCAAATAGCCCGGGCCAAGAAAAATCAGCAGCCCCAGGGCCAGGCGCAACCAGGAAAGAACAGGAACTTGGACAACAGACATAGAGAAAGTAGCCGCGATTATATCATGAACAAAACTTAAGCCAAACAGGTTCACATCCCAACATGGAGAACACTCAAAAATAAAAAATGCGGCAAAGAACCCTTGCCGCATCAAAAACGTTGCTGTTTGTTTAATTGACAGGAATAATCACCACGCCCAATGACAGACGCTGATTGGCCTCAAGCTTGATCAAGAGCGGTTTCATGTCTGTGGGCGAATTGACTGCCAGGGTAACCGTATTGGGCGGCGAGGCAACCAAAAAATAATTCCCCGGCGGAATGTTTGCCAACAAAAATTCGCCTTTCTCGTTCGTCTCGGAGACAATATCCCCCCGTGAAGCCAGGCCGCCAACAACAAGAATCTGCGGGACAAGATTATGCTCATCGCCTTCCGCGGCTACCAGATAAAACTGCATCTTGGTCAACACCAGCTCTTGGCTTGGCACATAGAGAATGCCACTGATGGAAGCGGTGCCTTCTGCCGTCTCTGGTGCAGCGGGGGGTTGCAGTTCAGACATCGGCATCGTCAGATAGGTCTCCGCCAAAGAGGGATAAGCCGTGGCCTGATTTTGCATTTCAATCAGCTGCGGATAGGCCGTGATCAACTGATCATAACTCATGCCCTCTTGTGTGGGTGTTGTGTTTTGTTGGCAGCCAACCAAAATTATGATCAGCAACAAAAGAAGCCAATGGATTTTTCTCATCTCTGTTTTCTCCTGTATGAACAGTAACCAGGTCAACAAAGGTTGACCTGGTTACCAAAACAACTACGAAAACCGTCCGCTTACGGTTGGGTGATGCCCAGGTAAGCCATGAACTGATCGCCGCTGGAGGGATTGTAGCGGTTGGCTACGTAAGCCGAAATCGGGCCCGTGCCAGTGGCAGAGAAGGTACCCGTCCAACCGGCGGGCATCGGAACACCCGTTGGCTGGCTGGACATGCACAGGTTGCGGATCACTGAACCATTGGCCGGAATGGCAACAGCCGTCTCGGTGTAGGTGGAGAAGGAGCCAGCGCCCGTCCAGGTCATATTCACGGTGATCGCTGAGTTGCTCAGATTCATGACCGTGATGGCGGTGCAGAACTTGTTGCTGAGGGTCTTGGCAGCCAATGGGACAAACACCTTGGTGTCGGTCGCCGTGCCGGGGATAGCTTCGTAACCAGCCTGATCGCCCGTGCCGGTGTAGCGGTAGAGCAAGAGCGCAACGATGTTCCCACCGGAAGCAGAGGAGACCGTGCAGGGGCCATACCAGTTGGCCGGGAAGATGGAAGTCTGCGTGAGGGTATTCCAGGCCAAGATGCCCTTATCCGGAATAGCCGCCGTATTGGAGATATTCAGGGTGGACTGATCGGGAGAAGATGGGTCAGGCGTACAAACCATGGAAACATCGCCCACGGGCAAGCTTGCACCATCCAGGTTCTGAACAATCACCGAGGTCGTCAATGTATTGGTCAAGCGAGAGTAGACCAACGGGATCTTCCAGCTTGAAGCCACTGCTTCCTGCGCAAAGGCGTTGAACGCCATCAAACCATCAGCACCGAAGAACAAGTCGGAAACCACACCAATGGTGCCGGTGCCAGCGTCAATCGAAGCGCTATAGAAGCCAGCATCCAGGTTCGTCTCCAGCGACAGGTCGTAATAGTAGGAAGCGCCCGAAGCAATCCCGGTAAGGTTCTTGGTGTAGAAAGGAGTAGAGGCACCGTACTTGGTGAACTCAACCGCCACATTCACAGGAGTGTCGCCAAGGTTCTGGATAATGATCCAGGAATTGGCATTGCCGGTCGCCGAGCTAGCATTGCGAGCCACCTGAGGCAGATAGAACTTGGAGCTGCCGGTGTTAATCGCCACATACGCGCCCGAGGTCGGAACTTGTGAAACAGCCGGATCAACAATCTGCTGCACCAAACCGGCCAGCGGTTGCATGGAGGTAACCATTGCTGAACCACGACCAGCGGGTAAAGCAGCATCGTTATATTGGCGAACGATTGCCTGACCGCCATTGCCCGCAATGGTTAGGTTATCGGGGGCCTTCCACTGCGACCCGTCTTGCAGATAGTAGTAAACGGTCGCATCGGTAGACGTCGGGCTGAGGTTTACCAACGTGTAGTTGGTCGCCAAAGCCTTGGTGGTTGCTTGGGCAGAAGTAGCGCCAAAGCTCACACCAGCCACTAAAACCAGGGCCACAAAGGCCATCAAAATACGGGAAAGCTTCATGTTTCACTCCTTTTTTGAGTATGACAGGATAACTAACTAGCCATAGTTTAATCAACTCATCCGTTTCTGGCAATAACCCATTGGTATTATCTTGCCCGAATCAATCTCTTGACCAATAAGGCCCCCAACAACCAGGTCAATTCGGCAAACGAATACAGCAAACGAATCAGCACAACGGCCAAAGCAGCAATTGGGTTGGGCACAACCAGAAAAAGCTGCAAAAAGTTTTTGAAAGCAAACTCGCGAACCCCCAAACCGGCAGGGACGAACAAAATTACCAGGCCAATGAACCAGGCCAAACCAAAGACGGACGCCGCCAGCGCCCACTGCGTTGAAAAGCTTCCTCCAACCGCGGCAACGCACAACAAGGTCACCCAGCCAAGCAAAAACCATTGTACCAAACAATTCAACAACCAGCCAACCCAGGCGCCCCATGACAACCCCAACAGAGACGCTCCAATCCGTTGCCATTTGGGGTTGCGCAGCAAAAACAGCCGGGCTGCCCGCCGCACAACCAGCCAACTTGCCACGCTCAACCCCAACACCCCGAGCACAGCAACAGGGAAGCGTGGCCCTGTGATCAAGCCAGTCACCATGACGCATGTCAAAAAAGAGGCGCCCACCTCAATCAAGGATGACACATTGCTGACCAGATAGGGCACCTGATGCTGTTGATGCAACCACTCACTCCGGCTCAGATAGCCCCACACCGAACCAGGAATGTAACGTGGCAAGAAAGATAACACGTATCCTTCAAAGATTTGACCCAATCGAATTTTGAAGCCAAACGCCACAAGGATAAACCGCCAGTTGAGCATTTGCAAGCCAACCACCATCAACATCAGTGCGGTTGCTGCCGCCAATTGCAGCACAGACTTCCAACCAAAGGATATCCCTTGGAGTCCTTTTAGGCCAACCCAAAGCTGATAAAGGAACAGCCCTCCGCCCAACAAAAGGCCCGCCCAATACAACCCTCGCTTCAACCGCTGCAAAATTCCCTCGTCCTATCGCTTGCGCGCAACTGCCACATAGCCCAACGGAGCAAGCCCCCCGCGGTCCAACCATCCATCAAGGCCAAAACACAGCCGTGTTACCAACCAGCGGTTGAGAAAGAAAACCACCCAACGCAACCCCGGCACCCCCCAACAAAGTGTTAACACCAGGGTGGAAAGTTGATGCCCCAAGAAGCTAAACACACCGCCTTTTTTTACCAACTCTATCACTTCAAAACCAGCATCTTCCAACAAGCGACGCAAGCCATACCGGGTATAGCGATAGTAATCATGCGGTTCATCATGCAGGCGGCTGAGGTGCGGAACAGAGACAATCAGCAAACCGTCTTTGGCCAACACGCGCCAGGTCTCGCTCAGCGCCAACCAGGGATGCGGCACATGCTCCAACACCTCAATCAGCAAAGCCGTGTCATACGTTTCGTCCGGCACAACGGACATCTGCTCCAGGTCACTGATATAGCGCACCTCGCGAGAACGCGGGAATAAATCCAGGCCATCATACGCCGTCACCTGTGCCAACAACGCCGCCCGATAGGGCATTGTGCCACAGCCCAAATCAATCAGGCGACCGCGTGCATAGCGCTGCGCCAATGGCAACATCACCCGATATTGTGCATAAATCGCCGGTGAAAACTCTGGCCAATGACGCGAGTCAGCCAATTCGCGTTCAATTCGTTGCCGATTGGCCTTAAGGTATGACTTCATAGCGCTGCTTTGCCTTCGGGTCCACCCGTTTGGTTAGCACCCAATTGAAATTGGGCACAAACGTCAACAAGAACGCGCGCCAAAGCCAAACAGGCAGCTTTGCCGCCACACGATAGGCCCATCGCGCCCGAGGACTTTTCGCCTGTTCCGCATACAGACGCAAAACCGGCAATGTGACATCACGAATGTCAAATCCCTGCAACACCTTTCGCAAATTTCGCGGGGTGCGCGACCGCTCGTAAAAATGGGTGCCTTTGCGCAACAGGCGCAGATACGCATCCGCAGTTTTTTCAGGCAGCCAATGCAAGAAAGGCAAGTAATAATGCGGCTCAATCGGGAAAACTTTGTTGGGGCCACTAAAGAAGGCAACCCCCCCCGGTTTCAACACACGATACATTTCGGCAAACAAGCGTAAATCATTGGGGACATGTTCGTAGACCTGCGCGCAAATGACCGCCTCAAAACTTTCGTCAGGGAAAGGCATGCGCATTGCATCACCGCGCAGGAACAAAATTCTTTCACGATCTTCCTTGGGCACCATGAAAATGGCCGTCCGGTCATAATCAATCCCAACCATTGAACGAAAAGACGTTGCCAGATAACGGGTAAAAATACCATTCGAGCAACCAATATCAAGGCAGTTTAATTCGCTCAATTCGCGGCCACTAAAACCACGCAGCGAGCGCAAGGATTTTTCTGCCTTGCCCAGACGCAACTGCTCATCGCGAAAGTCTTCATACAATGTGTAAAAATCTTCCTGATATTCTCGATCGGTCATAGATTCATTCCCTTCTTGCACCAACCTGATGCGTTAAGACTTGTTGATACATAGAAACAAGTTGCATTGCAAGATTTTTCCAATCATACACCTCTTCAATGCGCCGACGGGCATTGCTGCTCAGCCTGTCCCAATCTTGCGCTTGCAGCACCGTGATCATCGCCTGCGCCAAAGCTGTTGCATCCTGCGGGGGGACGAGCTGCCCCACCGCTTCGGTAATCACATCCTGAATGCCGCCCACCGCGCTGCCAACACACGGTGTGCCACTTGCCAAAGCCTCGAGCAGAACCACCCCCTGACCTTCCTCAATGGATGGCAAAACAAACAGGCGGGCCTGCCGCAACCATTCCCCCACCTGCGCCTGACTCTGCGTGCCGACAAATTGCACCCGATCCCCCAATTGCAGGCGCTGACTCAGCTGTTGCAATTCCGCTGCCTGCTCCCCTTCGCCAATGATGATCAGGCGATAGGTTGGACATTCCGCCAACACGATTGGCATCGCCTGCAACAAATAGCGCACACCTTTTCGCTCAATCAAAGAGCCAACAAATACGATCCATGGCTGACGCGGCACATCCGGCAAGAAGGGAAAGCGTTGCACATTGACACCATTTGGCAAAACCCGCACGCGTGTTGCATCAACGCCCAAAGCCACCGTAGCCTGCGCCAAGGCACTGCTCAACGCCAACACGTGCTCAGCACGGTTCAAGGCCAGGCGCGTGAAAGACTTCACCAACGGGATGCGCGGGGCAGTAAAGATATCGCTGCCCTGCACCGTGACAAGATAAGGCCGCCGATGGAACGGCGCACTGACCCAAGCAGCCATCGCTGAAAGCGTCCAATTGGCATGGATCAGGTCACAATCTGCTGCGTGCTGAGCCAGGCCCTGCGCAAAACGCAAGGCAAACGGCAACAAAGCCAACCGCGCCCAAGGGTTTGCCTTCCAGGCCGCCGGAATGCCCGCTGCATCACGCTGTAGCACTTCCCAGCGTTCCGGCAAATAGCGCAACCGAACCACTTCCAGGCCATCAAAACTTTCGTATTCTTTTGCACCCGGCGCGTGCATTGTCACAACACGAACAAAGTGCCCTTGTTGCTGAACCGCTTTGGCAGCTTCATAAATAAACGGCACTCGAAAGTCACCCGCCCAACGCGGAAAATTGGTTGAGGCGATACAAATGCGCATCAAACTCCTGTTTCTTCCCCCACTTTACCACATCCTCACCTTCCTGACAAGAACAGCGGCTGTCCATCGTCCACGCCGCCCTGAATCACACCATTCCTGACACTCGCCCCGCTAATGATGGATGTTGTCACAATTTCAGGCTCAATTTCCCATTCAAGAAACGATTCATCCTGATACAGATAGGCAAAAATCGCTGGAAACAGGTCTTGCAAGATGGTGATCCGATCATAAGACACATAATCATCCGTCGGCCAACGGATCGCCAAAAACGTTCCAAATCGGTCTTGAATATCCAACCGGGTAATCTCTGAAAGATCATACACATTGGCGGTCGTCGTGCAGTTTTTGGTTAAATAAGGGCCGTGATCACCGGCTACAACGATGATTGCACTCGCATCTCGGCGGACAATTTCTTCAACATCTCTACGCATTCGGCGATTTGCAAGTTGAAGCCTCTTTTGATACTGTTCAACCTCATCCGGCAAACACACTCCCGAATTTTGACTATGCCCCGGCACGTCGAGATAGATATATGCAAAAACTGGCCCGGCTTCTGCCATCGTCAAAACATTTTGTTTGGCGTCCCAAAACACAGCACCGGATACTTTTTCAAAGCCAATATCAAAGCGGAATTCACCCACCAGGATCGCAGAAAGCAATACGCCATACATAGGTTTTTGCGCCGGGAAAGAATAGTCATAACTCGACTCCAGCCCCCAAAACGCGTATGAATTTGAAAACACCCCACAGATCTTGTACCCCATCTGACGCAAAAGATGTTGAACCGCCCCATCCCCCGCCAAGGCTTTGCGTTGCGGGTCCATAGCGTCCATTTCAAAAACCCGCCCCATGCTATCCAATGTTGCTGCAGCCGCCGAATACACCCCCGGATACATCACAAACCCGTTTTGCTCCAAAAATTGCCATTGTGCTGTGTTATCAATCCCATACGCTGCCATGGTTTCTTCAGGAGCATAGGCATCATACAGCAACAAATAAATATTTGGCATCCGTGCCGGTGTTTGACTTTCAATCTTCGAGAATTTAGCCGTTTCTTGCTGTATTTGCTGGGCCGCCTGTTGCGGCATGACGGGCTGAGCGGTTACCGCCTGTAACACCACGTTGGCCACGAACCCCACCAGGATCAACCCCACCACCAATTTCCTGTCCGACAGGGAAATCAGCAAGCATGATACAAGCAAAATGCCAGCAAAATATACAAGCTGAATGGCCAGTTCGCCCTTTGCAAACCACTTGTACGTTTGGCTCAGCGAAGGCATGTTGACTGTCATCCACACAAATGCCAACCCCACCCCAAGCCAGGTGCGTGTTGCCACCCACGGGCGGCTAAGGCGCCAGGTGCTGAAAACAAATGGCAACAAATACACATAAGCAATCGTAAACAACGCAAATAAAAAGACCAGCATGACCCCATCAAACAAAGTCAAAACTTGCCGATTGCTGAACACGTATTGGGTTAACGGTATGAATGGTACAAGAGCAAAGGCTGCATCGCTTAGCGTCAGGCGTTGCTCCCTCCCAATCTGCTGAACAGCGCCTTCTCGTCTGACGAACCTGCGAACAATCAACACCAACAAGGCGATCAAACCGGTCAACGCCAAAGCGCCCTTTGCGATCCATTCCCAAAAGTTCGTGTTGACCCCGATTGGCAACCCCCATACCGTTGAACTGAGGTATAGAAACACCCCTGAATACAAAGTTAACAATCCTGCCGGAATCATTGCTTGCTTGATCAGGACTTTAGTCACCTGCACCACCTGTTCTGCGAAGATGATTTTGCAATTTTACCATATCTGCTCTATCCGGCCTGACAACAAAAAGGCCCCGGCGACGAACGCCGAGGCCTTGTTCCATCATAAGTTTGCTACGCCCTGCGTTCCTTCCAGCGCAGGAAAGCCTTGGTCACCTCTTCTGAGACGGCCGGGATGAGCGCCAGACCCAACACAATCGCCCATTCCATGACGCTCGGGTCGTGCGTGTTGAAAATCGGTTGCAAGAACGGCACCTTGACAACCAAAACCAGCAGCAAGATGGACAGGCCAACCGCGTACAGCATCCACTTGTTGGAGAAAAAGCCCAAGCGGAAGATGGAGGCGCGCTCTGAGCGAACGGTGAAGGCACGCAACAGCTCACACAATGACAGGGTCATGAAAGCCATCGTCTCCGCCGTCTGCACATCCACACTGCCCCAGGCGTCGAAGCGCAACACATCAATCAGCCCAGCAATGGCATAGCCCTGCGCTTGCAAATCCATCACCACCCCAACGTAGAAGGCGCCCAGCGTGGCAAAGGTCTGCGTGATGGTCTGAATGATAATGCCCATCCGCATCGAGCTGTTGATGATCGGCTCTTTCTTGGGGCGCGGCTTGCGCTCCATCA
>ENA-UOYA01000413-UOYA01000413.1-activated-sludge-metagenome-genome-assembly--contig:-NODE-413-length-58192-cov-6.722621_pt1 | contig 58192 bp, 54 predicted proteins | sample MGYA00238163_ERZ764804 | MGnify/ENA primary metagenome ERZ764804 (study PRJEB28919, sample SAMN05720223) | activated sludge metagenome | isolation source: Anaerobic digester | place: Hong Kong...
TTTAACAGGTATCGTCCTGTTTTTGTTTACCTTTACTGTAAACGTATTTCAGAACGAGACACACCTTCTCCGGACCTTCCTCGCACCAAGGCCGTACCATCCTCGCTCCATGCTTGCATCAGCCTTGCATCATTGTCGCGCAAATTCTGTTTTGGCTACGCCTCTGCATCCCGCATTACATGCGGCAAAGACGCAGGTTTGTTTTACACCGGTTTCATGAAATCCGATGGTGTTGTTCCTGCTTAGAAGCGAAGGAATAGCGAAGGAGGAGCGAAGGAGAAGCGAAAAACAAGGGAAGTTCAACTCATAAATGCACATGATCATTTGAAGATAAAATAAGTATTCGCTTTTTCTAACGATAAATTATTTTCGAATGAATCCTGCTCGTTGTTGAAAAAAATGGAAAGAATGTTGCATTAGGAGGAGAGAATCCATGAAAAACGCAAAATTATTTTGTACCTTTGTATAAATAGATATTTATGCAATTTACAGATTTTCCATTTTGTGACTCTTTGCTAGAGGGTCTGAAATCAATGAATTTTACCGAAACCACTCCTGTTCAGGAGCAAGCCATTCCTGTAATACTTGAAAAGCGAGATGCCATTGTTTGTGCCCAAACGGGTACGGGGAAGACCGCTGCTTATCTTCTCCCTTTACTTAATAATTTGCATACCGAATTACATGATGAAAATAAAATAAATGCCATTATTATGGCGCCAACACGGGAGTTGGCTCAACAGATAGACCAACAACTTGAAGGGTTTGGCTATTTTACGCCTTTTTCGTCTATTGCTGTATATGGAGGAAATGACGGAAGTGCATGGGAGATTCAGAAAAAGGGGTTATTGAGTGGCGCCGATATTGTTATTGCTACTCCGGGCAGACTGCTTTCGCATATTAATTTGTACGACATTGATTTTTCAGGTGTAAAATACTTTGTTCTCGACGAAGCAGACCGTATGCTCGATATGGGCTTTTATGACGACATCATGAAAATTGAAAAACTGTTGCCCAAAGACCGTCAAACAGTGATGTTCTCAGCTACCATGCCTCCGAAAATACGCCAATTGGCAAAAACCATTCTCCGCAATCCGGTGGAAATTTCCATAGCTGTTGCGCGACCCCCGGAAACCATTCTACAATCGGCTTATATTTGTTATGAGCCACAAAAAGCTGAACTAGTTAACTACCTTTTTAAAGATAAAAAGCCGCATAAAGTCATTCTGTTTGCCGGTTCAAAGGTAAAAGTAAAAGAAATTGCAAGGATGTTGAGAAAAAAGGGATTGTTGGCAGGAGAAATGCATTCTGATCTTGACCAATCGCAACGCGACCAAGTGATGCGCGAATTTCGTAATGAGCGAATAGATATTTTAGTGGCAACCGATATTGTAGCTCGCGGAATCGATATTGACGATATATCGTTGGTCATTAATTTTGATGTGCCGCATGATGTGGAAGATTATGTACACCGCATAGGACGTACGGCTCGTGCAGGTGACTCAGGTATGGCCATCACCTTTGTTTCTCCACAGGAACAATATCGGTTTTCACGAATCGAAAATTTTCTTCAAAAAGATATTTATAAAATTCCTGTTCCCGCTGAGTTTGGTAGTGCGCCCGAGTATCAACCGAAAAAAGAGCGCAAGTCAACAACTTCATCCCGTTCGCAAAGAAGAAAAAAGTCAAACAATGGTTCTCGTCAGAAACGAACTTCCGTTTCAAATGTAGAAGCAAAAATAAAGGGAAACGGTGTGTCCGGTGTCGAAAGGCGAAAGACCTCAGGAAAATCAAAAAGCCGGTCTAATAATAATCAAACCGGCCTTGAATAATAGGGATATTTGTTTTTTTAATTCATAATTTTGTTTAATTCTGCCTTGTTTTCCAACTGAATAATTTCCATTCCTCTCAAAATAGCTTCTTTATTCATCGGCAACAAATTGTGATATCGTTCGGGCAACGATTTTTTCAATCCTTCCATTACGTTTTCCAGCTGAACCATTGGAACAGCTTTTAGTAATCCTCCCAATACAATCATGTTGAATACCTTATCATTATTCATGTTTACAGCTTCGTCCATCGCGTTGATTTTATAAACGTCGATATCTTTGCGTTTGGGAGGAGTATGGATTCCGTAACTGTCATAAATAATAATACCACCCGGTTTAACTTTCTCTTCGAATTTATCCAAAGAAGGTTGATTCAATACCACGGCAATATCGTACGTGTCTATGATGGGCGAACTGATGGGTTTATCGCTCAGAATAACGGTAACATTGGCTGTACCGCCGCGTTGTTCGGGTCCGTAAGAGGGAAACCACGATACTTCCATGCCTTCCATTATTCCCGAGTAAGCGAGAATTTTACCCATTGATAATACACCTTGCCCTCCAAATCCTGAAATTACTATTTCGTGTGTCATTTCTTTCTATTGTTTATACATTTTTTAAGTCGCCTAGCGGATATGCAGGAAACATATTCTCAACCATCCAATCATTTGCTTCGACGGGTGTCATTTTCCAACCGGCATTGCAGGTAGAAACAATTTCCACGATTGAAGTCCCTTTACCCGCCATGGAATTTTCGAAAGCATGCTTAATTGCTTTTTTTGCTTTTTTCACGGCTGCAGCTGTGTGTACACTATGTCGTGTTGCAAAACAAACACCGTCCAAGTGGATTAACATGTCGAGTATTTTTACCGGATTCCCCGTCATGCGTACATCTCGACCCCTAGGTGTGGTAGATGTTATCATATTGGGTAGGGTAGTAGGAGCCATTTGACCCCCTGTCATTCCGTAAATGCCGTTATTAATAAAAATGATAGCAATATTTTCACCTCTATTGCAGGCATGAATGGTTTCGGCTGTTCCTATAGCTGCCAAATCGCCATCGCCTTGATAAGTAAAAACCATTTTGTCGGGATTCAGCCTTTTGATAGCGGTAGCAACTGCCGGGGCACGTCCATGAGCAGCTTCCACCCAGTCGATATCGAGATAATTATAGGCAAAGACAGCGCAACCAACAGGTGCAATACCGATGGTTTTGTCCTCAAGTCCAAGTTCCTTGATAACTTCGGCAATTAATTTGTGTACAACCCCATGCGAGCAACCCGGACAATAATGCATGAACGTGTCGTTCATTAATTCCGGTTTTTTGTAAACGATGTTTTCAGGGCTCACTATATCGTTTTTATTCATATTCTTTATTGTTTTGAAAATCGATAGATAAGATAAAGAGCTATTGCGGTGCCGCCAGCGTACCAGGTATATTTCATGTTTTTATCTGTTGCGAAATAAATGATGATGGTTGCTACAACCGCTATCATGAATACAATCATGATTATTTTACGTATCTTGGGATCCACGATTTAATTATTTTTATTTTGTTATTTTTTCTTTGAATGCTTCCAGCACGGCATCGGGTGTCGGCACTATTCCCCCCAACCGTCCGTAATGTTCCACTTTTACTTTTCCGTTTACGGCCAAGCGAACATCTTCAACCATTTGTCCGGCATTCAGCTCGACAACAAGCATTCCTTTTACCTTTTTGGCGTATTCCTCGATGATTTTACAGGGGAAAGGCCATAAGGTAATGGGGCGAAGCAGTCCGACTTTAAAGCCTTCTTCTCGAGCCATTTCTATAGCCTTCAAGCAAACACGTGCAGCTGAACCGAAAGCCACAAACAGGTATTCCGCGTCTTCACATTGAATTTCTTCATACCTTACTTCGTTTTTTTCTATTTCTCTGTATTTAGCCTGAAAACGCTCGTTGTTTTTCTCCATAATCACCGGATCCAGTTCGAGCGACGTGTGAATATTGGGTTTCCTTTCGGGCGTTTTTCCGAGTGCTGCCCAAGGACACTGTTCACGGATTTCCTGCTCTGTACGCCGGCGTCTGGATGGCGGCAGCGTCACTTTTTCCATCATCTGGCCAATAACTCCGTCGGTTAGAATCATTGCCGGATTGCGATATTTAAATGCGAGTCTGAAGCCGAGATCCACAAAATCGGCCATTTCCTGTACGGAATTGGGTGCTAGCGTTATGAGACGATAATCGCCGTGTCCGCCACCTTTTACCGTTTGGAAATAATCGGATTGTGATGGTTGAATGGTGCCTAATCCCGGTCCCCCACGTTGCACGTTTACAATTAATGCAGGTAATTCGGTACCCGCAAGGTAAGAAATTCCTTCTTGCTTGAGGCTAATGCCCGGACTTGACGATGAAGTCATCACCGCTTTCCCGCTCGCAGCTCCTCCATATACCATATTTATAGCAGCCAATTCGCTTTCCGCTTGCAATACTACCATTCCTGTGGTTTCCCACGGAGCTTCCTCCATCAAGGTTTCTATAATTTCGGACTGTGGCGTAATGGGATAACCGAAATAACCGTCTACTCCATAACGTATTGCAGCATGAGCGATAGCTTCATTGCCTTTCATTAATACTATTTCTTCTGACATAAATGTGATTTTACTTTTTATCGTTCAACGATTTGATTATTTATTACCGATAAATGAATAGGATACCTTTGCTTTTTTAAGCAAATTTTTTTCGGTATATTGTCAGACACGCGTCAGGGCATACATATCCACAATTGGCGCAACCTGTGCAGTTATCGGGATTTTTTAAATAAACATAATGATATCCTTTATTGTTCACTTCGCGAGGTTGCAATTCCAATACATCTTCCGGACATGCTACAACACAAAGGTTGCACCCCTTGCATCGTTCTATGTCCACCTCTACATAACCTTTTATCTTAGCCATTAATTCTGATTTATTTTAATAGTTTATCTGCAAATGTAGATATTTGTTTGTTGGGATTTTATTTTTTGGGCGTTATTTTTTTGAGGATAGCTACCATCCGAAGGCTTCACCGTTCAGCCATTTCCCCTGAACTTTCAGCACTTGTTCGATGACATCGCGTACCACTCCTTCTCCGCCTTTCTTTTTTGATATGTATTTTGCAATCTGTTTTATTTCGGGTGCAGCATCCGCAGGTGCAACAGGCAATCCCACCAGCTGCATGACTTCATAATCGGGAATATCGTCCCCAATGTAAACGATTTCTTCGGGCTTGTAACCCGTTTTTTCGATATAATCCCGAAAATCCAGCATCTTTATTTTCGATTTCAGATAGATATACTTTACCCCCAATGCTTCGTATCTCCCTTTGACGGAAGGAGAATCACCACCGGTAATGATGGCAATTCCAAAACCATTTTTCATTGCTAAATTGATAGCATAACCGTCACGAACATTAGTGGTCCTTATTGGATTGCCGTCAAGAGCAAGGGAGATGGTCTGTCGGGAAAGTACCCCGTCAACATCAAAAATAAATGTTTTTATTTTATTGAGGTCGTAATTAATCATTTTGTTTAGCATGTTTGTGTATACTTTCACTCAAAAGACGGTAGATACGTTTCTTTTCTTCGTCCTTGAGCAGACCGAGATGTTTTTCCATTACACTTTTGTCGAAACGTACAGCGGGACCGGTCTGTGCATCTCGGGGAGACATTTCCGTTATTTTTTTTGCCGTTTCCGTTATGAGCGGCTTCAATACATCAAAAGAAATGCCTTTATCTTCAAGAATATCTGCTGCAAGTGTGTACATATGGTTGGCAAAATTGCAAGCGAAAACGGCCGAAAGGTGAAGATATTGACGTTTTTCGCCATTCAAATAATATACTTTTGGAGAAAGTGTTGTTGCCAATGATTCAATAATTTTGCGAGTTTCGGCATTGCTTGCTTCAATAAAAAGAGGGGTTTCGGAAAAACTAACAGAGCGGTTTTTACTGAATGTCTGTAATGGATAGATCACACCGTAATTCGTGAGATAGGGAGCAAAAATATGTAGAGGCACACTTCCTGCCGTATGTATCCATATTCCGCTTGTTTTAGGCATTCGACGCAAAATTTCAGGCAAAGCATCATCTTTTACCGAAAAAATATATACGTCGGCATCGGTACGGATATTTTCGAGATCATTAGTAAAATCTGCATGAACTTCATCGGCAAGTATTTGTGCATGTTCAATAGTTCTGCTATACACCTGAAGCACCTTGTTATCTGCTTTCAAAAAAGCTTTTGACATGTGAGTAGCTACATTTCCCGCACCAATAAATACAATGTTCGAAATCATATAGGGTTATTCTTTCGGTTGGAAAACCTCGATATGTACTTTTTCCCACAACAAATTGTTCACATCGTGTGGATGCCGTTCTTTTTCTTTTTTCCCAAAAGCGATGATGCATAACGGTTCCAGCGGCAACGGGATATTCAGCAGATCATTAATATATTCGCCGGAGGTGATGGTTTCTGAATAATTTCTGTTGCGCACCTGAACCCAGCAGCTTCCAATATTCAAATCTTCTGCCTGCAACTGCATTGCAATGCCGGCGATAGCTCCGTCTTCTATCCATACATCGCTTACCAGCGGATTCCCGACAATTACAACCGCAATTGATGCTTGAGCAATAAACGCTGCAGAAGTCGGTTTGCAATGTGAAAGTTTTTCCAACATTTGTTTATCTTCCACTACAACAAATTCCCATGAATGATTGTTTTTCGAAGTCGGTGATAATAATGCAGCTTGAAGTATCAACCGTGTTTCTTCAGGAGTCAACGGCTCGTCGGTAAATTTTCTAACGCTTCTTCTTTTGATTAGTAAGTCTGTAAAATAACTCATTGGAAAATGTTTTGATTTTTGTTCTACAAAATTTACCTGCAAAAGTAACGATAAAAAAATTATATTCGCTTATCGAAACTTTTTTAATTCAATATCGCCTAAGAGTTTGGCTTTGGTAATTGATTGAGGATTTGAAGCGTCGATATCGTATTCCGATTCGTTGGGAATGGTAAGTTCAATTCCTTCGGGAATAATATTCGGATTTTTTATTCTATCCTTGTTTTTGTAATAGATGTACACCCAAAATTCACGGTTGCCAAATTTTTCGAGAGCAATCATTCGCAATGTTTTTCCCGCTGAGAGCTTTACTTTTTCGTTTTCTTCCGGCGTTTCGGTTGTTTGTTGAAACGAGTCGGTCGGGATGGTTAAATTTGCCTGTGATGTTTTGGTTTCTATGGCTTTTGCCGATACTTTTTCAGGATTATTTTTTAGTGCTTGCTGATTTCTTTGTTCCGATACGAAAAAAAAAATCAACACAGCTGCCACTGCGACTGTGCCTAAAATCGGCATCCAACGAGCAATTGGTTTTCTTTTCTTTTTTTTGTGTTTTTCCAGACCGGTATTTTCGGCTTTTTCCATTGCCGTTTTTTCATATGTAGTGGTTGCGGTTGTTTCTTTTTCCTCAAAGGCTTCCGGCAATTTCTCCGTTTTTTCGGCAGGTGCTTCCGCAATCTCTTCCGGTGTATTTTCGTGACCGATTTCAATCAGGATATCTTCTGATGTTTCGTCCTCTTCATTTTCAGTAACCTTAGTCAGATTGTCAAACGAAACATCTTTGTTGAGCAATACGCATTCAAAATGAGAAAATGGTTTGTTTATCCTATTCTTTAATTCTTCTGCAGGAGAAAAACGAAGCTTTAGCCAGGTAGGAGTGTTGTTTTCTTTTGCGTTTAGTGCAGCTTCTTTAGTCGATACTTGCGTAAGGGTAAACGTGCCGAAATCCTTTATTTCCAAGAGGTCTTCGTTCAATAATATGTTGGGAATGGTGGTAAAAAATTCCTTTAGAAAAGTTTCGGCATCCTGAGTGGAGATGTCGGCATGTTTGGCCAGTAAAAGGGTTAATTGCTGCAAATTTACTTCTTCCTTCATACTTCCTTTTCTTTGATTTTTTCAATAAACGCTGAATCGGGTTTAAAAACCACTATAATTTTGGGAGGTACCAGAAATTGTTGTTGTTCCTCCTGTTTCACAAGAATATATTCCGGTTTTTTTTCGGTATCGAAAGTACCGAAACCTTCAACGGTAATGCAAGCGCCCTCCGATAATTTGTCTTTTATGACATCCACTGCCGCAGTCAATATTTCCGAGGTTTTCGGCAGATCCAGGCTTAGTTGTTTTGACAATTCGGTAATAAAATCTTCGGTTGTCATTTTATGCTGTTTTTGCCATTAAATCAAAAGGAAGAGCAGAAGTGATATTCACATCGTAAAAAGATCCGGTTTCCAGAGGCCTGTTTTTTTCGATGAGTACTTCACCATCTACTTCAGGAGAATCGAATTCCGTTCGTCCGATAAAATAATCGGGCTCTTCTCGGTCGATTATCACTTTCAGGGTTTTCCCTACTTTCGTTTCATTGATTTCCAGGGAGATCTCTTCTTGCAGGTTCATCAGCATGTCCATGCGTTTTTGTTTTGTTTCGGCGGGAATCATGTCCACGTAATGTTTGTCCGCATACGTTCCTTCTTCATGAGAGTAAGGGAAAGCCCCGAGTCGTTCGAAACGGATTTGCTTCACAAATTCCAGCAGCTCGGCAAAATCTTCTTCCGTTTCTCCCGGATGTCCTACCATCATGGTTGTGCGCAGATGAATTCCCGGCACTTCTTCACGTAAACGATAAATCAGCTCGAGGGTTTCTTGTTTGGTAATGTTTCGACGCATCATTTTCAGCATACGATCGCTGATATGTTGCAGGGCAATATCCAGGTAGTTGCACACTTTATCACATTCGCGCATCACCCGCAGCAAATCCATCGGGAAATGTGCCGGGTATGCGTAATGTAGTCTTATCCATTCTACACCTTCGATATCGGCCACGCGCTCAACCAGCTCCGGCAACATCATTTTTTTATACCGATCTATACCGTAATACGTGAGATCTTGGGCAATCAACTGAAATTCCTTAACACCCTTATTCACCAGAAGTCGCACTTCTTCTTCGATTTCCTCCATCGGCCGTGAAACATATTTTCCTGTGATCAGCGGAATGGAACAATAGGCACAGGTGCGATCGCATCCTTCCGATATCTTCAGGTACGCATAATGGTTTGGCGTCGAAAGAGTTCGATCTAACTGCAAATCGCATCGGTACGATTTGCCGAGATCGACAATTAATGTTTTCCAGTCGAATTTTCCGTAAAAACGATCTACTTCCGGGATTTCTTCGGTCAACTCCTGTCGGTAGCGTTCCGAGAGGCAGCCCATCACGAAGAGTTTTTTCAGTTTCTTTTGCTTCTTTGCCTCTGCAAAGGAAAGAATCGTATTTATGGACTCTTCTTTGGCATCGCCAATAAACCCGCAGGTATTAATCACAACAATTTCTCCTTTGGGATGTTGTGGATCATGTTCCACTGCATATCCATTGGCCGTAAGCTGTCGCATCAATAATTCTGAATCCACCAGATTCTTCGAACAACCCAGCGTAATGATATCGATTTTGTTTTTAATCATAACCGATCTTATTCTCCAAACAATGAATCAACAAATTCTTTGCTGTTAAAAACCTGCAAGTCTTCCATTCCTTCGCCCAGTCCTATATACTTTACCGGTATTTTAAATTGGTCTGAAATGCCGATTACTACACCGCCTTTGGCCGTTCCATCGAGTTTGGTGATGGCCAATGCCGTTACATCGGTGGAAGCGGTGAATTGTTTGGCCTGTTCAAAAGCATTCTGCCCGGTAGAACCATCAAGAACCAACAATACCTCATGGGGAGCACCCGGCACAATTTTGCCCATCACGTTTTTTATTTTGGTAAGCTCGTTCATCAAATTGGCTTTGTTGTGAAGACGTCCGGCAGTATCGATGATAACCACGTCGACATTGTGTGCTTTTGCTGAGCTTACTGCATCGAAGGCAACCGATGCAGGGTCTGATCCCATTTTTTGTTTGATTACGGGCACACCCACACGTTCGCCCCAAATGACAAGCTGTTCAACGGCAGCAGCTCTGAAGGTATCAGCTGCCCCCAGATAAACCGATAAACCGTTTTGTTTAAACCGATAAGCCAACTTCCCTATGGTGGTTGTTTTTCCCACACCGTTCACCCCAACCACCATAATTACATAAGGTTTTTTATCTTCGGGAACGGCAAATTCGTCTATATCCGTTGAATTGTTTTCGGTGAGTAAGCCGGCAATTTCATCATGAAGAATATGGGTAAGCTCATCTGTATTCACATACTTGTCGCGTGCCACTCGCTTTTCAATGCGGTCAATGATTTTAAGTGTCGTATCCACTCCTACGTCAGAAGTCACCAGTATTTCTTCCAAGTTATCGAGTACGGCATCATCAACTTTCGATTTTCCGGCAATTGCCCGATTGAGTTTCGAAAAAAAACTTTCCTTGGTTTTTTCGAGCCCCTTATCGAAGGTTTCTTTTTTTCCCTTTGAAAATATATCTAATAGGCCCATTTTATCATCAGTTAAACTAGTATACAAAGCTACAAAATACTCAATAAAAAACTTCCCTGCATGGACATGCAGGGAAGTTTTTATATATCTTTAACGTATTTATTTCGATAAATAATCCTTTACCAATTCATTCGGAATCATTTCTTCTACAAACGAATATGCTCCTGTTTTAGGCGATTTTACCATTTTAATTACTTTTGTGTAACTTTGGCCCGCCCTTTTAGTCTTATCGCGGAATCCTGCAACAACCTTCTTTGCCATAATTTATGTTGTTTTTATTTGATTTCTTTATGTATCGTTACCCTTTTCAGAATCGGATTATATTTTTTCAATTCGAGTCTTTCGGGAGTATTTTTTTTATTTTTTGTAGTAATATACCTTGAAGTACCCGGCAGACCGCTCTCTTTATGTTCCGTGCATTCCAAAATCACTTGCACTCTATTTCCTTTTGCTTTCTTTCCCATTGCTTCTTCCTTATTATTTGTTATCTATTCAGATATCCTTTTTCTGCAGCCTGTTTAATAGCTGCATCTAATCCTATTTTATTGATGAGACGCAATCCTGCAGCTGAAACATTCAAGCTAATCCAACAATCTTCTTCTACCCAATAAAATTTCTTCCGAAACAAATTTACGTCAAACTTACGTTTGGTTTTTTTATTGGAGTGAGAGACACGGTTTCCCACCATTGCCTTTTTCCCTGTTATCTGACAAATTCTAGCCATTTTCTTACTGTTTCTTATTCATTATTGATTTGATATTCCGCAAATCAGGGCACAAAATTAGCGATATAAATTTTATTTGCCAACTTTTTCGTGAATAATTTTTTAGTTAAATATGCTGCTGAGGTTGTTATATAATTCGTTCACGAAGGTTAATGTTTGCTTTTTGAGGTTCAATTTCATTTCTTTTTGTTCTCCCGACGACGAGGCAATTGCTGTATCGGTGATCATCTCTTCAGCAGTAAAAATTTTTTTTAAAGCCGAATTTCCTTCTGCATCAATTTGCTCGTAGTTTATATCTCGTACCACAAATATACATCCGGCATTGGTGATTGAAGCGTCGAAACGATAGCTCATCAGCATTTTTTTGTTTTTTCCCCCATTGTTTCCGGACAAATTAAATTCGACTTTCGAACTTACTGTGATACTTAAATTTTCATTATTAAAACGCATGCTTATTAAGTGAGGATTTCCCGAATAATTATCCTTTGACCATTGACATAAAAGAGCGTATTTCTGTTCGGCAGAAAGATCCGATCCCGTATAAATGAATTGTCGAAAAACGACCTTTCCGTTTGTTACCGGCACCGAGGTAAAAACCTGTTCTATCCTTTTTTGGGCTTTTAGCTGTATGCCGGTAATTAAAATAAGAATTGCCGTTACAATATACTTTTTCATTTTAATGTTTTTAAATTATCATTTTCCTATTAAACTTGGGTTTGACTGCAAACATACAGAAAAGATTAACTAATGACAAACTTCTTTCCTTAAAAAAATTGCGATTAAGTTTCATTTATCACTTAAAAATCCCTATTTTTGCAACTCGAAAATTATAATCCATAATATAATAACTATGTCGAAAAATCAAACGGGAGATAAAACAGAAAAAAAGCTCGAAACTATCGATGAAAAATTGTCTTCATCGGAACAGTTTTTAGAAAAGAACCAGAAATTAATTCTTTACGCCTTAGCGGTATTGGTTATTGTTGTTGGGGCATTTTTGGCTTACCGTTATTTATATTTGGTTCCGAAAAACGAAAAAGCTCAGGCTGCTATCTTCAAAGGTGAACGCTATTTTCAGAATGGAGAGGATTCGCTTGCACTTTTTGGCAACAACAACGATTACATCGGATTTGAAGCTATCATAAATCAATATGGCGGCACCAAAACAGCTAATTTGGCACATGCATATGCCGGTATTTGCTACAGCAGATTAGGCGATAATGAACAAGCACTTCATCATCTCAAAAAATTCAACGGAAAAGGTCTTCTGATTACTCCTGCAATTATCGGCTCTATCGGAGACGTTTATATGAATATGAATAAGCCTGAAGAAGCGATAACCCAATATAAAAAGGCTGCAGAGAAGGCAAATGACGAAATGTTGTCCCCTATTTATTATAAAAAGATAGGCATGGTATATTTGTATCAAAAAAACTATGATAAAGCGATTGAAACTTTTACAAAAATAAAAGACAATTATCTCAATACACCGGAAGGCCAAGAAGCCGATAAGTTTATAGAAGGAGCGAGATTACAAAGTCTCAATCAAAAATAATTTTTTAGGATATGGCAACCGAACTTCACAATTTATCGTCTTACAACGCAAGTGACGTTCCGGACGGTACGGGAAAAAGAATAGGAATTGTGGTTTCGGAATGGAACACGAATGTTACCACAAAGTTATTGGAAGGCGCATATGAAACTCTTCTTAAATTTGGTGTAAAACCGGAGGATATTATTATTGATAGTGTTCCCGGTAGTTTTGAACTTACTTATGGCGCAAAATTACTGATTGAAAAAGTTGATATTCTTCATGCTGTAATAGCATTGGGATGTGTCATTCAAGGAGAAACGCCTCATTTTACTTATGTTTGTCAGAGTGTTACTCAAGGAATTACCGAACTTAATCTCAAATACAATATTCCGGTAATTTTTGGGTTGTTGACTACCAATTCGCTTGAACAGGCAAAAGCCCGAGCAGGTGGAAGACATGGGAATAAGGGTGATGAAGCTGCTATTACGGCTTTAAAAATGATTGCGTTGAACGAAAAATATAGGTAATAAGAGGGAAAGGGTAAAATTGAGTTGAAATTTTCAGGGTTATTTTTTGAATCAAGTATATACCCATAAAAAAAATTAAGGATTTGTCATAAATAACAAGTCCTTAATTTTTTTGTTTGAGTGTGTGCAACATTAAAAACAGTTTTTAAGAAAAATTCCTGGAACCATTTACCAAGAACAGTAGCGAGAGGGGGGTATGATCCCCCGACCTCATGATTATGAATCATGCGCTCTAACCAGCTGAGCTATCTCGCCAACATGTTAAGTTGAGATTCATTTCTGAATTCGGTGTGCAAAAGTAGCATAACTTTTTGAATTTTGCAACGGATATCCTGAAAATTTAGCAGTGTCATGAAACACTCTTTTTAATAATATCTCATCAAAAAAGTGTATTTTTGTATTTCTGAAAAAATACGATCATAAAAGTGGTTTATCCGGAAAATTTCGAACAAAAAATCGAATTTCACAAAATTCGTCAACTTGTTGATTCTTTTTGCATGAGTTCGCTTGGGAAAGAAAAAACAAGCGAGATGCATTTTTCAACTTCTTTTGAGGAAATCGATAGATGGTTGTCTCAAACAGCAGAGTTTGTTCGTATTCTTGAAGAAGAAGAAAATTTTCCTGCCGATCATTTCTATGATGTGCGAACGGTGTTGAGACGCCTTACTGTAGAAGGATCATGGATCGATCAACATGCCCTTTTCGAATTTCGGCGATCATTGCTAACCATTTATGCCATTACTGCGTTTTTACGTCGGGATGAAGATAAGAATCCGAAATACCCCCATCTTTTGTCATTAGCTGCCAATGTGGTAGTTTATCCTGACATTATTAAAAAAATTGATGCTATTTTAGATGATTTCGGACAAATTAAAGATACTGCTTCTCCGCAATTGGCAGATATTCGTCGTCGGCTCGCCTCCACCATAAACAGCATTTCCAAAACTCTGAACACCCTTTTGCGCAATGCACAATCGGAAGGATTTGTGGAAAAAGATGTAACGCCTGCCATGCGCGACGGGCGATTGGTCATCCCCGTGAATCCGTCCTACAAACGCAAAATACGAGGCATTATTCATGACGAATCAGCATCGGGTAAAACCGTATACGTTGAACCGGCTGAAGTTGTTGAAGCTAACAACCGAATTCGGGAATTGGAAAACGAAGAAAGGCGCGAAGTTATACGAATCTTGACAGATTTTGCCAATTATCTACGCCCTTTTCTGCCCGATTTGCTCGAAGCTTATGAGTTCTTGGGATGGATTGATTTTATTCAGGCAAAAGCCAAATTCGCACTGCAAATTCAGGCCATAAAACCGGATATCGCAGACTCTCCCGAGATTGATTGGGTGCAGGCTCTTCATCCTTTGCTGTATTTATCACTTCAAAAACAGAATCGAAAGGTAGTTCCGTTAGATATCGCCTTGAACCAAGAAAATCGAATACTTATCATTTCAGGTCCCAATGCCGGAGGAAAATCGGTTTGTCTCAAAACCGTGGGGCTGCTGCAATATATGGTTCAATGTGGTTTGCTGATACCACTTAAAGAAAATTCTCATGTAGGCCTCTTCAGCGATATTTTTATCGATATTGGCGACGAGCAATCCATCGAAAACGATCTGTCGACGTATAGTTCGCACTTGCTCAATATGAAGTTTTTTCTTAAAAACTGTAACGAGAAATCGTTGCTTCTCATTGATGAGTTTGGAAGTGGTACTGAGCCCCAGATTGGCGCAGCCATTGCTGAAGCCCTGTTGGATCAATTCAATCGGAAGCAATCGTTTGGCGTTATTACAACTCACTACCGCAATATCAAGCATTATGCCAACGACCATCCGGGTGTAATTAACGGAGCCATGCTATATGACCGTCATCAAATGCAGCCACTTTTCCAGCTCTCCATTGGAAATCCCGGCAGCTCGTTTGCTGTGGAGATTGCCCAAAAAATCGGTTTGCCGCAAGAAGTTATCGACAGAGCAGCAGAAATTGTTGGAAGCGATGTTATCAATATTGATAAATATTTGCAGGATATTTCGCGTGACAAACGATATTGGGAGCGAAAACGCGAAGAGATCCGTCACGAACGAAAACGCGCAGAAGACCTTTCGTCCAAATATCAAGCCGAGTTGGAAAAAATCGATAAACAGAAAAAAGAAATTCTTGCTCAGGCAAAATTACAAGCCGAACAATTATTGGCAGAGAGCAATGCAAAAATAGAGGGGGTTATCCGTGAGATACGTCAGTCACAGGCAGATAAAGAAAGAACCAAACAAGTGCGCCGTTCGTTAAACGAATTTCGCGAACAGGTGGTCCGTAAAAAAGAAGATGAAACCAACAAACGCTTGATGTCCCGGTTATCACCCACAAAGAAAAAACCACAAGAAAATGTGCAGTTGTTTCCGGGCGATGCCGTTAGGTTGAAAGGACAAACGGTTGCAGGAAAGATTCTGGAAATTCAAGGCAAAAAAGCATGGGTTGTCTTTGGATCTATAAAATCGACAGTAGCTATCGATAAGCTGGAAAAAGTCAGCCAAAGTCAACTTAAAAAAGAAATGAAAGAGGCGATTCCCGATTCCAATATGCGCGAACTGATGCATGAAAGAAAATTAAAATTCAAACCCGATCTTGATGTTCGCGGCATGCGTGGCGACGAGGCTTTGCAGGCCGTCATGTATTTTATTGACGACGCCATACAGCTGGGTATTTCTCGCGTACGCATTTTACATGGCACAGGCTCAGGTGCTTTGCGTCAGATCATACGCGAGTATCTGACCACCGTAAACGGCGTGACCCATTTTCAGGATGAACATGTTGAATTTGGTGGTGCAGGAATTACTGTGGTCGATTTGGAATAAATTGTCGAGAATATTCATTAACTTTATGGCGTTAAATTAAATTCGTTATTAAACGGAGATAAAATACAAAAAAATCATATTATGAGATTAAATCTGAGTTCACAAATTACATTGAAAAGGATACCTAAAAGGTATTTTCAGCCCGAAAACGATTTTGAGGAATATATTCTGACGCGTTTCGAAAAAATTCCTACGTATATTTATGAAGATATCAATGAGGCATCGAAAGTTGTTGCCGATGAAATCGTCAAAAATCTTTTAGAGAACCAGAAAGAAGGTAAACCTTTTGTAATGGGCATTTGTGGAGGATCTTCTCCGCAGCTTATTTACGAAGAATTAGTCCGCCGCCATAAGGAAGAAAATATCAGTTTTCGTAATTTGGTTGTTTTCAATATCTATGAGTATTATCCTGTTACCGATGTTTCGAAGAGCAATCTCCGGATGTTGAAGGATGTTTTTCTTGATCATATCGACATTGACCCTAATAACATCTATTCACCCGATCCGGCTGTTGAAAAAGATCTCATAGCAGAAAATTGTGCAGCATACGAAGAAGCACTTCAATCGTTCGGGGGTATGGATTATTTGTTGCTGGGATTGGGCAGCAAAGGAAATATCGGATTCAATATGCCCGGGAGCAATCCCAATTCACGTACCCGATTGGTAATGTTAGATGGCGATTCACGTCGCGACTCCATAAGTATTTTTGGATCATTAGACCGAGTACCGGTAAGCGCTATCACAATGGGAATTTCGGATATGATGAAAGCTCGTCGAATCACCCTCATTGCATGGGGAGAACAAAAAGCAGAAAGCATAAAAAGAATGGTGGAAGGAAGTGTGAGTGAATCTATGCCTGCTTCTTTTTTGCAAACGCATCCAAACGCCAAGGTAATTATTGATCTTTCTGCTGCTTCCAATCTCACCCGCATCAGCTATCCCTGGCTGGTGACCAGTTGCGACTGGAACAATAAGCTCATTCGAAGAGCTATTGTTTGGTTGTGCAATCAGGTTGAAAAACCCATTCTAAAATTAACCAATAAAGATTATAATGATAATGGCTTGAGCGAATTACTTACCATTTATGGCTCGGCATATAATGTAAACATCAAAATCTTCAACGATCTTCAGCATACCATTACCGGTTGGCCGGGAGGAAAACCCGATGCCGATGATACCTATCGACCCGAAAGAGCAAAGCCTTATCCCAAAAGAGTAATCATTTTTAGCCCACACCCCGATGACGACGTCATATCTATGGGTGGAACTTTCCAGCGGTTGGTAAATCAAGGACATGAAGTACATGTAGCGTATCAAACTTCGGGAAATATTGCCGTAAATGATGAAGAGGTAATCCGCTACATTTCGGTAATCAACAGCATTCGCAAGAGATTCGATCCTGGAAATGTAATTATTTTCGAAAAATATAACCAGATCAAGAATTATCTTTTGTATGAGAAAAAGAAGGATGATATCGACACTCCTGATGTCCTTTTCATTAAGTCGCAAATACGAAGAGAGGAGGCACGTACTGCCGATCGCTATATTGGGTTATCCGATAAGAATATTCATTTTTTGGATCTTCCTTTTTACGAAACAGGGCGGGTGAAAAAGAAGCCAATTTCGGAAGAAGATGTGTTCATCGTGAAAGATTTCATCGAGACCATTAAACCTCACCAGATTTATGTGGCCGGCGATCTTGCCGACCCTCACGGTACACATAAGGTGTGTTTGGACGCCGTTTTGGCTGCCATCGATTTACTTAAAGACGAAGATTGGTTTAAGGATTGCCGAATATGGATGTATCGTGGTGCCTGGATGGAGTGGGAAATCGACCATATCGAAATGGCAGTTCCGTTATCGCCCGAAGAACTCCGGCAGAAACGCAACGCTATTCTCAAACATCAATCGCAAATGGAAAGCGCTCCTTTCCTTGGCGACGATGAACGATTGTTTTGGCAGCGTGCCGAAGAAAGAAATAAAGCTACTGCCGAATTGTATTGGAAATTGGGACTTGCCTCATACGAAGCCATTGAAGCATTTGTGGAATATAAGCCTATAAAATAAAAGGAAACATAATGCGAAATCTAAAGAAGAGATGTCCAACAGTGGATGTCTCTTTTTTTAACATTTTTTCGTTGCTAATTTCCAAAAAACCGTCCGAATTAGCCGTTATGTGGAAAAAAAGTGCTAAATTGAGCAACTTTTATATGAAAAAATAAATCGAAAGGGATGAGTAAAGAAAAATTTCATATCGAATTCGTGATGGGAAATGTTTCGCAGAACAGTCTTTGGCGGATGGTCAGTCATCCCGAAGGACTGTCGGAGTGGTTTGCTGATGAGATATCAGTTGACGAAGAGTCCAATCAATACATTTTTACTTGGAACAAAGATAGCGAGTCGGCCAACGTTATTTTTTCCAGACCTCTGTCGGCTATTCGCTTTCATTGGTTGGATGATGAGGATGAAAATTCCTATTTCGAATTTGCCCTTTATAAAGTGGAATTAACAGGTGATATGACGCTTGAGATTACCGATTTTGCCGAACCCGACGAAAAAAGTGATGCTATTATTCTTTGGGAAACCCAAGTGGAAGAAATGAAGAGAAGATTGGGGATTTAAATGCAATTTATCCGCATGATTTTTACTATCTTTGCAAAAAAATAGGAAGACGGTCTTTGGTTATCCTTTCATGAGTAAAAAAATCCACATAAAGCGGTTAGATAGCTATCTTCTGCAAATATTCCTGCCCTTGTTTCTGATGACTTTTGCTATATGTCTTTTCCTGGTACTCATGCAGTTTCTTTGGAAATACATTTCAGATATGGTGGGTAAAGGACTGGAATTAAAGATTATTGCCGAAATGTTTTGGTATGCGGCTCTCAATCTTATTCCATTGGCACTCCCTTTGTCTATTTTGTTGGCTTCGCTTATGGTTTTTGGCAATCTTGGTGAAGATCTGGAACTTTTGGCAATAAAAACTTCCGGGATATCTTTGCTGAGAACCATGAGTCCGCTTATTGTTCTCACCGTTTTTATCAGCATCGGTGCCTTTTTTTTTCAAAACAATGCTATGCCTCGCATACAGACCAAATTTTACTCGTTGTTGATTTCTATCCGTCAAAAATCTCCCGAGTTGGATATCCCTTCAGGAGTTTTTTACCGTGGGATAGAGGGTTATAATCTTTTTGTGCAGAAGAAAGACCGTAAAACCGGCATGCTGTATGATGTTCTTATTTACGATATATCCAAGAACAATGTCGATGAGATGGCGGTGATTGTTTGCGATTCGGCAAAAATGAGCATGTCGAAAGACAAGCTCTCCATTGTTCTTACCTTGTATCATGGTCAGCAGTTTCAAAATTTCGAAGGAGGAACATCGAGCGATAATCGCGAATTTGTACCCTATTCACGCGAAAACTTCGAAGAAAAGCAAATCCTCATTCCTTTCGATGCCAATTTTAACCGCATAGACGATTCCGCACTCGAAGAAAATGCTGCCAGCAATTATATGGCAAAGAATATTAAGCAGTTAAAAAGTTCGATTGACTCTATGCAATGCGAGATGGACAGCATGAATATCATCGACCGTAAAACGATGAAAAACTATTCTTTTTTTACGTTTAGAAACAGCTATCCGCCTCAACAGAAAGATTCCGTTATACTAAAAGCAAAGAAAGAGATAATCAACATCGTTAGTCCCGACTCGTTGTTCGCTTCAAAAGATCTACAAACCAAATCTTCTATCTTGCAGAGTGCCTACGCAAAAGCCGAAAACAACAGCAACGAATTTTTGTTTCGTTCCATGTCGAAGATATCTACCCAGCGCATCATTAACAGACATTGGATAGAGTGGCATCGAAAATTTACGTTGCCGTTTGCCTGTATCGTGTTCTTTTTTATTGGAGCTCCATTGGGTTCTATTGTTCGAAAAGGCGGATTGGGTATGCCCATTGTTATTTCGGTAATTTTGTTCATTATTTACTATATTTTCGATAATGTAGGCTATAAAATGGTGCGCGACGGTGTATGGGTGCACTGGGTGGGTATGTGGTTCAGCTCCATGATACTGTTGCCAATGGGTGTGTTTTTAACGTATAAAGCCATGAACGATTCTGCCATTTTGAACGGAGATACCTATGCAGCTTTTTTCAGAAAAATATTTTTTATTCGTGAAAAGCGGAATTATCCCGTTAAAGAAGTCGTCATGGATAAACCCGATTATCGAGAAATTGCTCGTTATATTACTCAATTATCGGCCGATATCGATACCTATCTTTCTAAGTATCGTAAGCTGGGATATAAGACTTATTGGACAGACAATCAATATGAAGAAGAGTTGATTGCAATTAAAAATAAAATGGAATTCATGCTCAATATGGTTTCAAATTCAAAAAACTCCTTTATTCTGCAGAAAGCAGAAGCATATCCGGTCCTGATTCAGCATCAACGTCCGTTTAGAGCAAATTCCGTTATGGCACGAATTCTTATGTATCTTTTCCCTATAGGGATAATTTTCAAATTGATCTCTTTTCTTTTTGAAAGAAGAATCGCAAATGATTTAGAGAAGATAAAAAAATTAAATGCAGAGCTTCTTCATTTGGTTGATGAAGCGCTAAAGGCTGAAAACATAGCTGTGTAAATAAAAAATTCAAAAGTATATGGAAGAATATAAACTCAATACAATAGAGGAAGCGATCGAAGAAATAAAAAAAGGAAATTTCGTCATTGTGGTCGATGATGAAGATCGCGAGAACGAAGGTGATTTGGTGATCGCTGCTGAACATATCACTCCCGAAAAAATTAATTTTATGGAAACCCATGCACGTGGGCTCATCTGCGTGCCGCTTACTATAGAACGGTGCGAAGAACTGGATCTGCCCATGATGGTAACTAACAATACTTCCATTCATTCCACACCGTTTACGGTTTCCGTAGATTTGCTCACGAACGGTTGTACCACAGGAATATCGGCATACGATCGTGCTCAAACCATTTTGGCGTTGACACGCGAAGGTACCCGACCGGAAGACTTAGGCCGTCCGGGACATATTTTCCCTCTTCGCGCGCAATCGAAAGGAGTACTTCGCCGTTCCGGTCACACCGAAGCAACTATTGATTTGGCACGTTTGGCCGGATTATATCCTGCCGGAGTATTAGCAGAAATCAAAAAAGAAGATGGTTCAATGGCACGTCTGCCCGAATTGATGGAAATGGCTAAGAAATTCAATCTCAAAATCATTTCGGTAGCCGACCTCATAAAATATCGTCTTCAGACCGAATCGCTTATCGAGCGAGGAGAAGAAGTTCATCTCCCTACGCAGTATGGCGATTTCATGCTGATTCCTTTCCTCCAAAAAGCAACTAAACAAGAACATGTGGCGCTGATAAAAGGTTCATGGAAAAAAGATGAACCCATATTGGTACGTGTTCATTCATCGTGTATCACCGGAGACATTTTCGGTTCGTTGCGTTGCGAATGTGGTGAGCAACTTCACAAGGCTTTGCAGATGATTGAGGAAGAAGGGAAAGGAGTTCTTGTCTATCTCAATCAAGAAGGACGTGGTATTGGGCTAATGGCAAAAGTATCAGCATACAAACTTCAGGAGAAAGGTATGGATACAGTTGATGCCAATTTGCATCTCGGGTATAGAGCCGATGAACGTGATTATGGGGTAGGGGCACAGATTCTGCGCAATCTCGGTGTAACCAAAATGCGTTTGATGACTAATAATCCCGTCAAACGCATAGGATTAGAGTCCTATGGATTGGAGGTTGTGGAAAATGTACCTTTAGAAATTATGCCCAATAAATACAATAAATTTTACATGGAAACCAAAAAGAACAAGATGGGACACAAACTCCGGAACCTCTAATCCGGGGTTTGCTATCATTTACCTTAATAAAAGCTGATGGATTTTTTATTGCTGTCAGCATTCAAGTATATTTCACTCCTTACCGGTACGAGTAAATGTGTTGCTACGAAGGAGTAAAATATCGTTACATTTAAAGGAGCTTTCAGCTCCTTTTCTTTATCGTTGGTTGTTAAAATCCTTCAGTAAAAGGGGCTTCTCAAATGTAAGATCGGCTTGATGTCAGGCATTAAGCTGATATTAGGGTTGCTTGTCGGCTTGGTTTTCTTTTGCAAGGTGAACCGTCAGTTGAGGGAAAGGAATATTTAGGCCATTAAGGGTAAGTTGACGGTAAATTTCTTCGTTCAGATCGAACGTTACCGGCCAGAAATCTTCCGATTTTACCCAAACCCGGAGGACAAAATCGAGAGAACTCTCGTTTATTTTTGTCAGGCGGGCAAAAGGTTCGGGATCGGGCAGAATTTTTGGATGATTGTGGGCAATATCAAGAAGAATTTTTTTCACCATTTCGATATCCGATCCGTAATCTACCGCGGCCGTGATTTCGATTCTTCGGGTTTCTTGTGCACTGTAATTGGTTATGTTACCTGTAGAGAGCGGACCGTTGGGGATATAAACGGTTTTGTTGTCAGCAGTGGTTAGCGTGGTATATAGAATGCCTACGCTTTTTACAGTTCCGGAAAGGTTTTGTGCTTCGATGTAGTCGCCTCCCTTAAACGGTTTGTTCAAGAGGAGCATTACTCCACCGGCAAAGTTGGCTAAGTTGTCTTTCACTGCCAAACCTACGGCTAATCCAACCGATCCGATTAATGCGGCCAACGAAACGGTTTGTTTTCCTACGACATTGACAATGATGATGAACAGGAAGGTATAGAAAAAAATATCGAATACACTTTTCAGAAAACTTCTTAATGCGATATCCATTCCCCGTCGAGTCATGAGTCGGTTGATAGCGAGGCTCATTTTTTTGATCAGCCACCTGCCCACAAAAAAGATGATAAGTGCAAGCAGAATTTTTCCGGCAAAGTCGATACTCCCGGTTACTATCTTATTGAGGAGTTCTTCAAAACGACCCTCCTTGATGAGCTGGGCTGCCGTAGTAATCTCTTCTGCAGGGTTTATCAGCAATGTTTTAATAGAATCGGGCTGGGTAACAGCAGCGTTAATGTCCATTTTTTTGCTTTTTTAAAGGGTTAGGTTGGCAAATGTAGACAAAATTGTGCTAAATTTGTTGCGAATGAAGGTTTAATTCGTAGAATGATGACGAAGTTGTTGGGATATTTTCTTCTTTTTTTTGCCGTTTTTGTGTCGGCTGAGGCTCAGACTTACGAGCAGTGGATAGATAAATCGGCAGATCATCTTGAAAAAAATCGCCTCGACAGCGCCGAGTATACCCTCAAAAAAGCCATGCAGCTTGAGCCGTCGAATAAAAACAATGCTATGCTGCTCATGAGTATGGGGGTTATTCAGCGTGAGCTCGGCCGCTTAAATGATGCTTATATCTCGTTTACGGCGGCATTACCGGGTTATCCTCAACCCAATGTGGTTTTGCATAACCGGGCATCGCTTTTATGCGATATGGATAAGTTTGATGAAGCCATGGCCGATTATAATACCATCTTGAATCGAGATTCTACCGATACCGAAGCTTATTATCGGCGAGGTGTGCTCTATCTGGAACAAAAAAACAGAGAAAAAGCGGAGTCCGATTTCCGGAGGGCTCAACAACTCGATCCTGACAATATGTATTCTCTTCTGAGCAAAGCATTGATTTATAAACTCGACGATAATTGGGAGGCAGCCGAAAAAGTATATACCCGGCTCATCGATGGCGAAGGAAATGCTTCCTCGGCGTTGTATATGAATCGTGCCGAGTGTTACGTGAATACGGAACAGCTTTTTAAAGCGTCGGCCGATTTGCGGATTGCCGAGCCTAACGAGAAGCAAAATCCTTATTTTTATTTCCTGCGCGGCAGGGTGAGACTGATGCAATACGATAAAGTAGCTGCCAAAGCCGATTTTTTAAAAGCTAAGGAATTGGGCTACGATGCCGTAATAGCCGATGAGTGGATAAGAAAATCGGAGAAACGTTAAAAAACAAATTTAGCTCGAAAATTTCGATCAAAAAATTTGTTTTTTCAACTATTATCTATTAATTTTACATGCGTATTACAGAAGTAATATTTCGTTTGCTAGAGAGCAGAGAAAGTAATCGAACTTAAAATGATCGTATTTTTTGTCGGGAAGATAAAATAGCGATATAGAATAAAAAACAGGTTCCCTTCTTTTCCGCCTAAAAGCGGAAAGGGGGAACGAGGGTGTTCAACGGAAGATGAAGAGCGTTACCAAAGTGGCCACAAATCACAAATTTGTGTTGCTTGGAAAAAAGACGATAAGTCTTGCGATTCATGATAACTTCTAATGAACACCCTTTCTTTTTTTGAGTATTTTGGCAGGGCGCATTTTCCTACATATATCTCCTCCTTAGTTAGGTAGGCTCTGTTTGACGTGTATGTCGGTTAACGTTGTGTGAATGTAGAGCCGTCGACGGAGGAACATTACATTTATCCGTTATTATTTTCCTTTTTCACGAATTTCAACGCGGCGTATTTTACCGCTGATGGTTTTGGGTAATTCATCCACAAATTCGATAATTCGAGGATATTTGTAGGGTGCAGTTACCCTTTTTACATGATCCTGAATCTCTTTAATCAATTCGGGACTTTCTTTCCCTTTATATTCATTTGCCAGAACAATCGTTGCTTTTATTACTTGTCCACGTATTTCGTCGGGAACTCCGGTGACGGCACATTCCACAACGGCCGGATGGGTCATCAGTGCGCTTTCTACCTCAAAGGGACCGATGCGGTATCCCGAACTTTTGATGATATCGTCGGTACGGCCTACAAACCAGTAATAACCGTCTTCGTCGCGCCAGGCTATGTCGCCCGTGTGATAGAGTTGTCCGGAATAGGCTTTGCGAGTGAGTTCTTCGTCGCGGTAATAGCCCATAAACAAGCTCAGGGGGTGCCCCTTGTGTGTGTCGATGCAAATTTCGCCTTCCTCTCCCTCTTCAGCGAGAAGCCCGTCGGGCTTAATCAGTTTCATGTCGTAAAGCGGATTGGGAACTCCCATTGAGCCGGGTTTGGGTTCAATCCAGGGAAAGGTAATAATGATAGGTGCCGTTTCGGTTTGTCCGAAGGCTTCTTTAATCTGAATGCCGGTTTGCCTGTAAAAGATTTCAAAGATCGACGGATTGAGTGCTTCGCCCGCCGTGGTGCAGTATTCCAGTGCCGAAAGATCGTATTTTGTGAGGTCTTCGCGCACCAGGAAACGATAGATGGTGGGAGGTGCACAAAACGAGGTGACGTTGTATTTCGAAATCATCCGGAGCATGTCGGCCGGGATAAACTTGCCATCGTAGTCGTAAATAAACACGCATGCTCCCACTATCCATTGTCCGTAGAGTTTTCCCCAAGTGGCTTTCGCCCATCCGGTTTCGGCAACGGTGAGGTGTATGCTGTTTTCGTGCAGATTGTGCCAATATTTGGCAGTGGTGATATGCCCCAACGGATAGGTGAAATTGTGAATCACCATTTTAGGTTGTCCTGTGGTTCCTGAGGTGAAATACAACAGCATCATGTCGTTGTTTTCGTTGACTTTCTCAGGTTTCACAAAGGGTGCTGCTTTCTCTATCTCCTCGTGCAAACTAAGCCACCCGTCGTAATGATTACTGCTGTTTATGATGAGATGTTTAACGGAGGGCGATTTGGGGAGGGCTTTGTTGATATGGTCGATGAGCTCCGGATCTTCGGATGCTACTATCGCTTTGATGCTCGCTGCATTGGCGCGATAAACGATATCTTTATCGGTAAGCAGATGAGTGGCCGGGATGGCTACCGCTCCTATCTTGTGTAGTGCCAGAATGGTATACCAAAATTCGATGTTTCGTTTAAGGATGAGCATCACCATGTCTCCTTTTTCAATACCCAACGATTGAAAAAAAGAAGCTGTCTTATCAGATAGCTCCTTCAACTCTGCGAATGTCATGTCGCGGTGTTCGCCTCGATCGTTTGTCCAGCAAATGGCTCGTTTGTCGGGATGGGTTTTTGCCCATTCGTCCGTTACATCGTAGGCAAAATTAAAGTTCTCGGGAACTTCGATTTGATAGTTTTCTACAAAATCTTGATGAGATATAAATTCCGTTCGTTTTAAAAATTTTTCGAGCATGATAAATTTTTAATTGTATTTATGTTTATTTTCCAAAAGAGTTTGATGTTTTTCTCACGGGTGGAGAATCACGGCCAGAAATTTGACGGGTTTGTCGTTCAATGCTTTCATACCATGAGGAAGGGTAGAATCGAAATATATACTGTCGCCTTCGTTAAGGATATGGTTTTTCCCGTTGATGTGAATCATCATACTCCCTTCGAGAACCATATTGAACTCCTGTCCGGGATGAGTATTTTTGAAGAAATCTTCATCCATGGGTTTAGGTTCAACTGTGACGATGAATACTTCGGCTATATTGTTGGTAAAACCGGCTGTGAGCGATTGGTATTTATAGGCTGATACCCTTTCAACGCTTAATCCTTTGTCCTTTCTGGTAATGAAATAAGAGCTCATTTTGGGCTCTGTTCCGAACAAGAGAGTGGAAAGATCGATGTTGAATTCCTTCTCAATACGTTGAAGTACCGATATCGAAATGTCTTTAGTTCCTTCTTCGTATGCCAGGTAATCGTCCACTTTCAGTTCCAGAATACTCGCCATTTTTTCAGGGGAATAACCCAGGGCTTCGCGTAACCCTTTTATGCGTTCGCCGATTTGTTTGAGGTCTGTTGTCATAGTTGTTTGCGAAATATTTTTAGCCGCGTAAAGATAATCAATTTATTTTTAGATTCGAATGATATTGTCCATTATTTCTTTGTTGATTCTGCCATTACCTGCTACCAGTTCTTTGCCGAAAAGGTAGTTTCTGCCGCCGGAGAAATCGGTGCATTTGCCGCCTGCGCATTCCAGTATAAATGTACCGGCTGCCACATCCCAAGGCGAGAGTGACGAGTGAAAGTAGGCGTCGCTTCTGCCACAGGCAACATAGCATATTTCCACCGCTGCCGAGCCTTTGATGCGAAAACTGCATTTGCGGAATTGAGCCAGTGTGTTTTGCAGTATTTTTTCGCCTTCCGGTGTGAGGTTGTAGGGTATGCCAAAGGCAATGTATCCGTTTTGGAGTTCTGCGTGAGAACTCACATGAATGGGTTGGCCGTTGAGTTGGGCTTTCCCTGGTTCGATGGCAGAATAGAGCTCGTTGGCTACAGGGTCGTAGACCACACCAAGCACGATTTTTCCTTTCCGCATGAGGGCAATGCTCACCGAAAATGGGTTGTCGCCATGTATATAATTGGTCGTTCCATCCAACGGATCTATAATCCACGTGTATTCTTTTTGTTCGTATTCAACGGTAGCTTCTTCGGTTAAAAATCCCGCTTCGGGAATCCGGTTTTGCAACGCTTCTACAAGTCGGCGTTCGGCTTCCTTATCGATATAGGTTACGTAATTTCTCGGACCCTTTAATTCAATGTCGTCAGGACTGAGTTTTATTTGTTCTTCTTTCAGGTATTTTCCTGTTGCAATAGCGATATTGCATACGGCATTGCATAAAGCTTCTATACTATACTCCATTTTTTGTTATTTTGATGGTTCGTACAAAAGTAGTGAATTAACTTCAATTTTGCTTCCACATTTCGGTCGAAGTATTTGGTTACTATGCTTTCGGCCGGTTTGGTTGCTTATTATTGGTGCTTTCGGATGGTTATATACTGTATTTAACATTAATTATATCGTATTATTAGTTTCATCCTGAAAAAGGGTATAAATTTGCGCCTTGAATTTTCGAACAATTGAACAATTTATTCGAATAGTCAAATATGAATAATTTAAATCCCAGGAAAGATGAATACAGTAAGTGACGAAATGCGAAATACGATTATTCGTAAAGCGGGCGAACTTTTTAGTCGCTATGGGTACAGAAAAACCACAATGGATGATATTGCAGATGCCTTGCAAAAAGGGAAAAGTTCCATCTATTACTATTTTCAAAACAAAGAAGACATTTTTAGAGCGGTTATCGAAAAGGAGGCTATGGAAGCAAAAAGTGCTCTTCAAAAATCCATGGAAAGAGAGCCTACTCCTAAAGATAAGCTAAGGGTGTATTTATTGGAACGGACGAAAGAATTTATGCAAAAAGCAAATTATTACCAAGCTCTGCATTCCGATTATTTAACCAACTTGCCTTTTGTGGAGCATCTTCGCGAAAAGTACGACAAGGATGAGGTCCAAGTGATTCGACAAATTTTGGATGAAGGAGTAAAATTCGAACAATTTGATGTTGATGATACGTATTCCACAGCTTTAATCATCGTTAATACGCTAAAAGGGCTCGAAATCTTTTTCATCCTGGATAAACTGGATATAGCAGAATATTCGGTTCACCTGAATCGGTTGACCGATATCTTGCTTTACGGAATAACAAAACGTTAAATAATCAGTGAATATGAAAGAAATCAATTTTAGAAAGGGTTTAATCAACTTGTTGAGTCTGGTTTTTATTCTTTTTGCTCAAGGAATTGTTGCTCAGGAAGTTTACACATTGGAACAATGTCGGAAATTAGCATTGGAGCAAAACAAAAAAGTTAAGATAGCACAAGAAAAGGCGCAGGCATCCACTGCACTACGGAAATCGGCCTTTACGAAATATTTGCCCGATTTCAAGTTGAATGCGGGTTACCTGCATACCAATAAAGCAATTGAGCTTTTGCAGCACGATATGTTTCTTCCCATTGTTCCTTATAATGCCATAGATCAACAAACGGGAAAATTCAATCCGGGAATTTTTCAGGAAGATCCGGCAACGGCTCTTAAAACATGGGTGATCAATCCCGAAACCGGCAAACCCTTGATCGATGCTTCGGGAAATCCTGTTTTTCAGCAATATGCACTTATTCCGGCCGATCAGATGAAATTGGATTACAAGAATACGTATTATGCGGGTTTATCGGTGATGCAGCCTTTGTTTACAGGATTTAAAATAACGGAAACCTATCGTATTGCCCAATATGCAGAAATTATTGAAAACAGCAACATTACCCTTACCAAAGCCGAATTGGTGAATAAGACGGATGAGGCTTATTGGCGGGTGGTATCGATGAATGAAAAAGTTAAGTTGGCCCAATCTTATCTGGAATTGCTGAATCGGTTGGTTTCCGATTTGGAGAATTTATATAACGAGGGAGTGATCATTCGAAACGATTTGTTGAAAGCACAAGTGAAACAAAATGATGCCAAATTGAAATTGTTGAAAGCCGAAAACGGATTGGCTTTATCGAAAATGGCATTGGCGCAAATTATGGGCGTTGAATCGGACAATCTCGGAGTGGCAGACGGAGTAGAATCCGGTCTTGAAAATGAATCGTTACCTTATTTGGCAAGCCCTCAAACGGTGGACAACAGGGTGGAAATAGAGATGCTGAAACAAAAAGTTTCGATCGCCGAATCGGCACAAAAAATTGCGACCTCACGTTTTATGCCCGATATCTTTCTTTCCGGCCGATATGCATATTTAAATCCGAATCCCTATAATGGTTTTGAAAAAAAGTTTGGCGGCGATTGGAATATCGGTGTAGTTATGTCGGTGCCTATTTTCCATTGGGGCGACAGGGTACATACCTTAAATGCCGCAAAAAGAGATCGTCAAGCTGTGCAGTATGAATTGGACGAAACGCGGGAATTGATCGATTTGCAAATCCGGCAATCGATTAATGCATATACCGAATCGTTGGATAAGGTTGCAATTTGCAAATTATCGAAAGAACAAGCAAAAGAAAGTATGGACATATCGCGAAACCATTTTGGTGAAGGATTGATAAAGCTAACAGATCTGTTGGAGTCGCAGTTGGATTGGGAGCAGGCGAACAACAATTTTATTGATGCCGTAATTGAAATGAAGATCGCACGAACGGAATTAGACAAAGCTACCGGTGCCATTTATGATTACCCCGAGATGTATAATCAAGAAAATAATTAATCGATCAATGAATATGAAAAAGAATTTATTATTTGCAGTTTGTCTCTTGCTTATGGCTACTGCATGCTCAACACAAAACAAATCGGAAGAAAATGAGGTGAAAGCCGTAAGGGTGACTGTTGCCGAATCGGTTGAAACGGAATATCATCCTGTTCTTAATTATTCCGGTACTGCAGAAGCAAACCGGAAAGTTAATTTAGCTTCATCCCTACCCGGAAGAATAGAAAAAATATACTACAAAAAAGGAGACTTCGTTGCTCAAGGTGCCAAAATTGTGGAATTGTCGGACGAAATGCTCATACAGGCACAAGTGGAAAACGAGGCAATCAAAAAAGACTATGAACGATTGAGTCGGTTGAAAGAAAAAGGGAGTGTCAGTTTGATGGATTATGATCATATAAAAGCAAAATATGAAGCTTCGGAAGCCAAAGTGAAAATGTTGAAAAAAAATACCACCATCACTGCACCGTTTTCGGGCATACTGGTTGATGTTTTTGTTGAGGAAGGCGAAAATTATTCGTTTGTGCCATCGGTGGGTACCGATTTAAAAATCGAAAACGGTATTGTGACGTTGATGCAATTGAACCCTTTGAAGGTTAAAATAGAAGTGAATGAAAAAGAATTGCCTCTAATACATAAAGGAAATGAGGTTGAGGTGATTTTTGATGCGTATCCCGAAGAAAAAGTTATCGGGAAAATACATTATATTTCTCCTGTGTTATCTTCTGTTACACGAACCTCTTCTGTTGAGGTAGAAATTCCCAATACTTCGTTGAAATTCAAACCGGGCATGTTTTGCAGAACATCGCTTGAACTGCCGGCGGCAAAAGGCGTTTTTGTGCCCATTAATGCCATTTACAGGCAACCGGGTACCGGTGATGAGTTTTTATTTGCGGTGAACGACGATAATACGGTTTCCCGCATTCAGGTGAAACGAGGAGAAACGGTGAAAGATAAAATTCACATCCCCGAAATAGCAGCGGGCATACGGGTGGTTATTGATGGAAAAAACAAATTGGATGAAGGTACTCTTGTGGAAATTGTTAAGGAATAAATTAAAAATCAACATAAAATGAAATTACCTGAAATAGGCGTAAAAAGACCTGTAGCTACGGCGATGTTATTCGTTGCTATTATCCTTCTTGGATTGGTTGCAATGAAATTGCTTCCCCTTGATGTGATGCCCGAATTGGAATATCCGTCAATTACCATTATTACGGTATATCCGGGTGCATCGGCAAACGAAGTGGAAGAGCAAGTGAGCAAACCTCTTGAAGCTGTGCTTTCCGGTGCCGAATATTTGAAAGATATAAAATCGATATCGAAAGAGAATGTATCGTTTATTCAATTGAGTTACAACTGGAATACCGATGTTACGGCTGCGGCAAACAATGCCAGAGACTTAATGGAGTTGGTTAAAAGCAGACTTCCGAAAGCAGCAGAAAGTCCAATTATTTTTAAGATCAACTCCTCTATGATGCCTATTCTTGGCTATTCGATCAATGCGACAAGCAATTATAATGGGATCGAAAAAATCATAGAAGATAAAATTGCTTCGCCTTTACGTAAAGTGGACGGAGTGGGAACAGTAATTTATTTGGGACAGCCCGAACGCGAGATTTCGATAAGTGTGGATCCCCGTCAATTGAAGGCGTATAATTTGTCGGTAAGCGAAATATCGACCATTTTACAAGCCGAGAATATCAATGTGCCTGCGGGAAACATAAAAGTAGGGGTGTATGATTTTTCGGTACGTGTGCCGGGAAAATTCGAAACGGTAGAAAATATCGAAAATATAGCATTGAAGGCGTTTAACGGGAAAGTAGTACGATTGAAAGATGTGGCGGCGGTACAAGATACTTTTGCCGAAAAGCAGGCTTTTGCACGCAATCACCTAGGGGAAGGTGTGGCTCTTTTGGTACAAAAACAAACGGGAACCAATACATTGGAAGTGGTTCAGGCGGTGAGAAAAGAAATGGAGAAAATTAAAAAGACGCTTCCTGGTGATGTGCAGATCAATGAAATGATCAGTACCGACGAAATGGTGACAGAATCGGTGAAGAATCTCACTTCCTCGCTTTTTTATGCGTTGATTTTTGTGACGTTGGTAGTATTGATGTTCTTGAGAGAGTGGCGCTCGAGCCTTATCATTTTTGTTACGATGCCGGTATCGCTGATTAGTGCCTTCATTGTGATGTATGTCATGGATTTCACCATCAACATTTTCTCTCTCATGTCGTTGATTATAGCCATCGGTATGGTGGTGGACAATGCCATTGTGGTGTTGGAAAATATTACCCAGCACATCGAGAGGGGTACCAAGCCAAGGCAGGCGGCCATTTTCGGAACGTCAGAGATGGGTATGGCTATATCGGCTTCAACCGTTACCACGCTGGTGGTGTTTCTTCCTATGGTTTTCATGGGAGGTATTGTAGGAATTATGTTTAAACAATTGGCCATCCTGACGTGTGTGTGCATGATTATGTCGTTGTTTACTGCCCTTACGTTAACGCCGATGCTTTCGTCACGGTTATTGAAAAAGAAGGGGGAAGATCAAGAGAAACAAAGCAAGTTTTATCAATGGAGCGAGAACATGTTTAACAAAGTTGAATACGGCTATAAAAACTTGCTTGCTTGGACAGTGGCTCATAAGGGAGTGGTTATTGTTTCTGCTGCGGTTATATTTGTGGCGGTTATGCTGTGGGGAAAGAAAATAGGTACGGATTATATTCCCGATTTCGATGCAGGAAGCTTTGCTCTTTCGTTTGAAACCGAAGTAGGAACAAGTGCCGAACAGACCGACAGTATAGGGCAGCAAATATTGAAAATATTGTATGAGGAGATTGAAGAAATGGTTCCCGGTTCTTCCGGAGCAATTGCCGGCCAAACGCGCGACGGAGCGCTAACGACAGTAGGTTTCAAAGAAGGGAAAAATATTGGCAGTGTATTGTGTCACCTTACTCTTCCCGATAAACGAAAAAGAACGGCAGAAGAGATTGCCGATGCGGTTCGTAAACGGCTGGACGAAATTCCTCAAATAGAAAAATACCAAATTCAGGCAGGTAGCATTTTGGCCGCAGCCATAACGGGGAACAAACGACCGGTAGAAATTCATATTTCGGGTGATGATTTGGATGCGATCAATAAAACGGCGCTTTCTTTCGAGGAAAAATTGAAGGCACGCAACGAGTTTAAGGATGTGGAAACCTCGGTAGATAACGGAAAAATAGAAGTGCAAATTGTTATCGACAAAGAAAAAGCATCTCAAATGGCCTTGAATACCGCACTTATCGGTATGCAGATCCGACAAAATTTATTTGGTGCCGAATCGGGAGAATTTACCGAGGGAGGAGACGATTATGATATCAAGATACGATACGCTCCGGAATTTCGGAACGATATCGAAGGATTGAAGGAAATGCAGATAACCAATTTATTGGGTAAACAGGTGCCTTTATCGACCATTGCCGAAATTAAACAAGACATTGGTTTGTTGGAAATACAACGCGAATCGCAACAGCGTTTCGTGTTGGCTACGGCCAATCTGAATGATGTTTCGTTGGGAAAAGGAGCCAAGATAGCCCAAACAATCATAGACGATACAGAAATACCCGAAGGGGTGAACGTAACACTTGGCGGGCAGGTGGTCGATCAGGGAGAATCGTTCGGAGACCTGTATCTGATTCTTTTCCTTGGTATTGCATTGGTATATATGGTTATGGCGGCTCAGTTTGAATCGTTTAAAGATCCGTTTATCATTATGTTTGCCGTACCGTTTACATTAGTTGGGGTTGTTTTGGCATTTCTTGCAACAGGACTGACGTTAAGCATTACTACTTTTATCGGCGTAATTATGTTGATGGGAATTGTTGTGAACAACGGTATCGTATTGGTCGATTATACCAACATGCTTCGTAAACGTGGATATACGCTTTATGAGGCGGTAACAGAAGCCGGCCGATCGCGTTTGCGCCCTATATTAATGACTACATTGACTACGATATTGGGTATGTTGCCGATGGCATTGGGTAAAGGAATGGGTAAAGAAATGTATTCGCCGCTAGGTGTTACCATTATTGGAGGCCTGTTGGTTTCGGCATTAATTTCTCTGATTCTGATTCCGGCCATTTATACATCCCTTAACGAAAAGAGGGCTAATAAGTCGCATGAATAAGGATAGAAAATAATAAACAAGAAGAAAACATTCAGATATGAAACTAATTTATTGTACTTGCAATGTGAGTATGCTCGAAACATTGGTCGAAGTAATCGAAGAGGAAAAAATTTCGGAATATCAGATTATCGAACAAGTGTTGGCAAAAAGCAGGCGCAGTGAACCCCGATTGAATACGCCGGTATGGCCGGGATATAATTCTGCGGTTTTTATGCAGGTGAACGATGAAGAGAAAGTAACCCATTTAGTTAACCATATCAAAGCGATAAACAGTTCGGCTTTCAACCCGGCTGAGCTGATTACGTTGTGCATATGGAAACTTGATGATTATATTTTCGAATAACATAAGGGGTGAGCTCGCATTCGCCAAATTCCACCATTGCGTTGAATAACCGCAAGGAAGAAAAGTTTGCGAGTTCATCCATTTTTATGTCTTTTTCGATGATTTTTCCTTCTGCCAATAGTTGGGCTCTGTTTACACCATAAATTAAAGGAATGCGCGGGGTAACCCAAGTGTGACCATCAAAAAGGGCAATATTGCAAAAAGAGGTATCGGTCAATAAACTGTTTTTGATCAGCAAAACATCGTCGCAATGTTCTCTTTTTGCGAAGGCATCGTTCAGGTTGTTTCGGTCTTCTTTTTTGTAAGGCAATGTATCTATGTCGGTTTCCAGCAAACGTAAAGAGCGAATTTTTCGCATTTCATACGGAATGTATTCAATCTTACGGATAGTGGAGTCAAATACGATACGGCATTTATATAATCCATTTTTTGGAAACGATGAAGCATGTACATATTCAGCCAAACAGATTTTCTCGTCGTCTTTAAAATGATCCTCGAAAACCTTGTTCATGCGGTTTTGATGCAGCTCAAGCCGATAGAACTTGCCGTTGAAAAGTTTTATGGTTTCAATAAATTGGGGCATATACCTTTTCGATAAGTTCATGATATTCTTTTTTGCTCTCGCTTTGAGAAGTGATACCGCCGCCGCTTTTAAAAATAAATCGATTCCCTTTTTGTTCGATATAGCGTATCATCACGGCCGAGTCGAGGTTATTGCCGTCAAACCAACCGCAAATGCCTGTATAGAAGCCTCGTTCATAATTTTCTGCTTGATGGATGATTTCCAATGTTTTGTTTTTGGGTGCGCCGCTGATTGAACCGGCGGGAAGCATCGAGAAAACAATATCTCCCAACCTGTTGTGATAGTTTTTGGGTAATATGCCCGTAATCTCCGAACTTACTTGCAACAATTCGTTTTTGTTCGTGCAAAGTTTATCGATATATCGATAGCGTTTTACGACAACATGGGTGGCCATGATGCTCAAATCGTTTCGCAATAAATCGACGATGGTGGCATGCTCGGCTTTTTCTTTGGGGTCGTTCAGGATGACGTTTTCGGCATCGGCTACAGTGGCATCGATAGTACCTTTCATGGGAAAAGTGGAAATCGTGCCGCTGTTTATCTTGATAAAGATCTCAGGGGAAAAGACGGTAAACCTGTCCTTCAACCAAAGTTTGTATTTGGAATTGCCCAATTGGTATAAATCGAGCAACGATACGTTTGTTTGTATTTCTGTCGGTTGTGTCAGATTAACCAAATACGAATTTCCCTGGTGGATTTGATCCATTACGAATTGAAATTTCGAATCGTATTCTTCAAAATTTATCGGCGTAATTTTCCATTCGATTTTTTCACCGGTGTGGCGGTCGGCTTTCCTTTTCAATACGGTTTCTTCCGAAAAATCGAATCGCACAAAACGATCGTCCAATTCATCCGACGGGATAATATAGCCGTTTTGTCCTTCAAAATCGATGATAAACAAAAAAGGTATCCGTGAACCACCTAAAGCATTTAAACGGGATACAAGTTCGTTTTGATGATGAAGTTGATAAGGAAACGATGTTGCCATTTTTTCGATATAAATTGTTCGGATTATTCGGCAGCATACATCGATTCCCACCAGCGGGAATCGTTTTTCAACCATTTGGCAAACCAGGCATAAATGGTGTTGTTCCACGCGATGCGTTTGTCGTAATCGTAAATGGCATGATTTTCTCCTTCTACCTGAATAAATTCCACTGTTTTACCCAATAGTTTCAATGCCGTGAACATTTGGATGCTTTCGCCAATAGGTACGTTGGTATCGGCTGTACCGTGCAGCAACAGCAGGGGTGTGTTGATTTTGTCGGCATGAAAGAGCGGACTTTGCTCTACATAGAGTTTGGGATTGTTCCACGGATAGCTCCCGGCACTGGCTCCCGAGCTGTAGGTGTAACCCCAATAACCCTGTCCCCAATAGCTGGTGATGTTACTGATACCTGCATGTGAAACGGCAGCTGTAAAGAGGTTGGTGCGGGTAAGCAAGTACTGCGTCATGAAGCCGCCATAGGAAGCACCGATGTTTCCTATTTTTGTGCCGTCGACATACGGGTGGACTTCCACAAATTTTTTTACTCCCTCGATGATTTCGTCGGCGGTTTGTTTTCCCCAGGCATTGACATGGCGAGCCGAAAATTCTTGACCATAACCCGTGGTTCCGCTGGGTTGCAGTGTATAAACCACATAATCTTGAGCCGCATAGACATGCAACGGATATGTGCTCTCGAAAACACGCTGGGTGGGGCTGGTACCACCATAGTAATATACGATGAGCGGATATTTTTTGCTGGGATCAAAACGAGGTGGAAGATAATACCTGCCTTCGATGGTATCTCCGAAAGTGCTTTTGAAATTCCATTGTTTCACTTCTCCGAGTTCCAGTTTGGCGAGCCTTTCGCCGTAAGGATCGGCAATGAGTGTGGATTTCAGCGTTTTCAGGTCGAGCAAGTAGCTCCGGGCAGAATTGGAGGCACTCATGCCGGTATAGGTTGCACGGCCGGCATCAGCGGCAATATCGAACGAACGGATGACTTCTTCTTTGAGCGGAAGTTTTTCGAATTTTTTTGTAGTAGGGGAGTAACGGTACACGTTTTCGCAATCGCCTTCCTGTACCCGATAATAGATGAAATTATCGCTGCGACTCCATACCTGTGAATCGATGGTGGGATTGAAATATTTGGTGACCGGTTCGATTTTTTTTGTCGTCAGGTCCATGATAAACGATTGGGTATCGTAGCTGTTGGCTGTCTGCCCTTCTTTGATGTTGAGGCCGATGCCGTTGAATGCTTCAGGTGCTCCATGAATGACGATTTGTTTGCCGTCGGGCGAAAACCATGCCGAGTAGGCAAAAGGTTCGTTTTCCCAGAGGGTGTCGATGTGCATGGTTTCCAAGTCAATCATGTACATCGATGTTTTGCTGAAAGGGCGTTCGGAAAGATCTTCTTTCGAAACAGTAAAAAGCAATCGCTTAACGTTGTCGGTTACATCATTGAGCGTGGCAGTTTGTTTTCCGAATGTAAGTCGTTGCGACAAACCGGTATCGAAAAAATAACGATAGATATAATATTTATCTCGGTAACCCGGCTGTCGGTCTTCGGGAGAAAGCAGGCGTTTCAGTCCGGCCGGATTGCTAATGATTTGGGTTTCTTTAACGGAGTAAAACATCGATTTTTCGTCGGGAGCGATAAAGAATCTTTCTTTTGGAAGATTTTCGGCAAGCACGTTAGCCTCGGTTTTCAGAGGATCAAGGATGAATAGTGTTCTGCCGTTTTCGCTGTCGGCAACATAATATAGACATTCCGATTTCGGCATCCAACCAAGTTGCATGCGGCTGTCGGGTTCTGAAAGAACAATTCGTTGTTGTTTGCTGTCGTAAACTTCCACGTATTGTTTCCTTTCGCCACCGGCCAAGGTCTCGGAATAGCGAAGCAAAACGAAGCGACCTTGCGGTGAGATTTCGGATGAGGTTACCCGTTTTCCTTCCAGAATATCGTTTATAGTAATTCTTCGAATATCGCTATCGGTAAATGTATATTGAACAAGGGTATCTTTTTCATCGGGTTTCAGTTCGATTTTTACGGCCGGTTCAATCGAATAATCGGATGAAGTGAGCATTTTGATCACAATGCGCGACTTGTTGACAAATCCATTGAGGGTGGCGTCGACCGAACCGGAGAGATGAAGGCTGTCGTTCACCTGCGTTTTGGTGGCTCTTTTTACCTCATTGATCCATAGTTCGAGTGGATTGGGCGAAGTAATGGTGAGTTTGGCTTTTCCGTAACGATCGGCGTCAACAAAAAACGAAATCAATTGAAATGCATATCCTTTTTGCGGCTTTTGCAAATGAAAAAACCCGGCTGTGTCCGGCGTGAGGGTGTTTGAAAATTTTTTGTGAGAAGGAAACGAAACAAAATAAGAAAGCAGTGTTTCGTCGGAAAATGTGGAATTTTTTATGTCGGTACTGTCTATCAAAACCGGTTTTTGTACGGTAATCGGACCCAACGTGCGAATCTGTTTGGGCGAGATGATTTGTTGCCCACCGGCATTGAATGCGATAAAAAACAAAACGATCAAAAACGGATATTTACGTTGCATAATTAATGGAATTAATAAAAAGGTAATTCAATTATGATATATTCACTTTATTTCAACAATCGGCATTTGTCCATATAAAACAATCCGGAAAAATGTTCTCGAGTCGGGGTGGCTTTTCAAATAAACCAAATATGGTTGAACCCGACCCCGACATGGAGGCGTACACGGCTCCGTGTCGGTATAATTTTTCTTTAATGCTGCAAAGTTGGGGATATTTTTTGAAAATCGGAACTTCAAAATCGTTTTTCATCCTGTTTTTCCATTCCGAAACAGGGCTTTTCACTATTTCTTTTAAGGTAATTTCGGGTTGACGTGGCGTAATCAGGGCATACGCCTCTTTGGTGGATATGTTGAATGGCGGCTTTACCAACGCCCAATAGTAGGCATCCAGACAAAGATCGATTTCTTCTAATTCGTTTCCGATACCGTAAGTATAAGCAGGTTTGTTTTTGATGAAAAAAGCACAATCGGATCCCAGTCGGGCTGCAAAAGCGATCAATTGATCTTCGGAATACCCTAAAGCAAAGGTTTCATTTAGTAGTTTGAGCATGAAGGCAGCATCGGAGGAACCGCCGCCCAAACCCGCACCGAATGGTATTTTTTTCAGCAGATAAATATCGATAGGAGGAATTTGTTTTTCTGCTGCAAGAAGATTGAGAGCTCTGATTACCATATTGTCGTCAATGTTGCCTCCTATCGGAATACCTGAAGAAAAAAACCTGAACCTCTTTTCATTCGAAGAAGGGGTGCAGGAACGACGATCGAGGGGTATAACTTCAAGCGCGTCTTTCAATTCCACGGGATAGAAAATGGTCTCGATAGTGTGATAACCGTCCGGTCGTTTGGAGACGACGTGAAGTCCTAAGTTGATTTTCGCGTTCGGGAAACAAATCATAGTTGATATTTTTTGTCCGCATTATTTTGTAAGCGACACAAATGTATGGGATATTTTTCAATTGAAGTTATCGTTTTATTCGGTTTCTTCTGTAATTTCCACCAAAAAATGATATAAATCGGCCAATTGTGTAAAATCATCCATCAGCAAAAGTGCTAATGCTTCGGAATAAATTCTTTCATCGTTGAGCGGTAATGTTTTTATCACATAGAAGTTTTTGCGTTGTATCCATTGTTGATACATATCGGGAAGATTAATCGGAAGCGGGCGCTTATATTTTTCTCCTTCAATCACGAAGCCTCGTTGCAATACCTTTTTTTCCATCATTTCTCTGAACGATTCGGGTTGAAATTCCACCTCTTCTCTAAAACGATCCATGACCTTGCGTTTTGGCATAAAGAGTCCCAATCCGTAGCAGCAATCTTCGGTATTGAGCTCCATGAAGTATCCCGGAAAATATTCCCATTGGGTGCCCGAGCGCTGAAAACTCATCCACATGGAGCTTTTGTACGGATCTTTGTTTTGTGAAAATCGAATATCGCGGTAGATGCGCGAAAGAATCCGGTTGGGGCGCATCTCAAAACGCGAATCGATGGAGTACATAACAGGCGAAAGCACATCGATGAGTGCCCTGAACGGGTGAAGTAGTTCTTTTTCGTATATCGTCCGGTGCTCTTCAAACCATTGTTTGTTATTGTTTTCTTTAAGTTCTCTAAGAAAACCGATGGTTTGGGGAGTAAATCCTGCAAATGTTGTTATTTTTTTTTCTTCCATATAAAACGGATCTTATAAGCAGCGAAATAAGCTGCTAAAAATAGCTAAATTTGCGGAATCATGAAAACAAATGCTTTCAGAAAAGTGTTAAATAGCAGATTTTCTTTTGATTTTCGTCAAAAAATGTGCTTCAAAAAGGCTTCTTTATTTCCTTCTTAATCCTCTATAGATAGCGATTACAGCGGATTTAGTGTAAAGATTGTTAAACTTGGAAAACTATTTTTATTTTTTGAGTTTTTATTCCTAATTTTGCCCTGTTTTTTTGAGATAGTTATGTTATGGATGTAAAAGATCGAATAATTCAGCAAGCCGGCCGTTTGTTTTTTCAATATGGCGTAAAAAGCATATCGATGGACGAAGTGGCTTCGTCGTTGGGTATTTCAAAACGGACCATCTATGAAAATTTTAAAGACAAGGAAGATTTGCTTTTGAGTTATTTGAAGCAAGAAATTGAGCGACGCGACAAATTGGTGCGTGAATTTATGGAAGAATGCGATAATGTGATCGAGGTTTTTTTACGTATTATGGAAATACACAAAACCGTATCGTTCGCTAATGTAAAGTTTTACGAAGATATTAATAAGTATTATCCCCAAGTGGATGCTTTTTTGAAAGAGGAAAGCAAAAAAGCCAACGAATTTTTGATTAAGTTTCTGCAAAAAGGGATCGAACAAGGGGTTATTCGTGAGAATTTAAATGTAAAAGTCGTGGCATTTCTTGTAGAGGAAAGTACTTCTGTTTATATCCGCGCATCGTATCTCGAAAAACCTCCTTTTTCGTTTTCCGAATTAACATCCACCATGATGATCAATTTCATACGGGGCATTTCCACAGAAAAAGGCATTAAAATAGTGGATGAATATTTAAAAAAACAACAAATCGAACAAAAATAATGTTTAAAATGATGAAACCGAAATCGATTCTATTTGTAACTGTTGTGTGCGGATTATTTGGGTTATCAACAGCAACAGCGCAGCAAAAAGACAGTTTAGCAATTGATTTGAATACGGCGCTGGAAATAGCATTAAACGAAAATCCGACGGTGAAAGTTGCCGATATGGAAATCACCAAAACGCAATATGCTAAAAAGAGCGCATATGGGGCTTTGTTGCCCGAGATTAATTTGATTGGGCAGTATCAACGCACCATCAAAAAACAGACCATGTATATGGATAATGGGTTTGGAATGGGAGGTAATGTCAACCCGGAAGATTACACACCCGAAGAGTTGGAAATCATCAAGGTGTTGGGTAAACTGATGACTCCATCGGGAGGAGATGGAAACGGTGGATTTCAAGTTGGTCGCTGGAATATGTACACGGGAGGTGTTAACGTGAGTCTACCGCTGGTTGTGCCATCGTTGTGGAAAAACATTCAGATGAGCGATGTGGATATCCAATTGGCTATGGAACAAGCTCGTTCTTCGAAAATCAATTTGGTTAACCAGGTAACCAAATCGTTTTACAGCTTTATGTTGGCGCACGACAGTTATCTGCTTTTCAAACAAACCTATGCAACGGATTCGATCAATCTGGAAAATATAAAGCATAAGATGGAACAGGGTATAGCTCCGGAATATGATGTGATTACCGCTGAAGTGCGATTGAAAAGTCTTATTCCGAGCATTCTTCAGGCAGAGAATATGATGAAAATTGCCGAATTGCAGTTGAAAATGCTTATGGGAATTGACGATGATGTTCCGTTGAAAGTGTTGGGAACGCTTAGCGATTATGACGAGGTGATGTTTGATGCCATTATTCCTGCGGATACTTCTCTAATGGGTAACAGTGATTTGAAAAAATTTGATCTTCAAGCCAATAAAGTTCAGAAGTTGTATGAAATGCAGAAATTGCAATATGCTCCTTCGCTGGTATCGTCGTTTCACTATACTTACATCAGTCAGAACAACGATTTCAAATTCAGCAACTACAAATGGGACCCGTATTCCACGGTAGGGGTTACCTTGTCGATACCCATCTTCAACGGAGGGCAGCGTCATCATAACCTGAAACAGACCGAAGTTCAACTTTCCCAACTCCGTTATCAACGGGTTGATCTGGAAAGGAACCTCAAATTGGCGGTAAAAAACAATATCGATTTGATTAATAAAAATGTTAAGCAGATTATGGCTACCCAATCGTCGGTTGAGCAGGCAAAAAAAGGGTATGAGATTACTTTGAAGCGCTACGAAACCGGTTTGGGGACGATTGTGGAACTCAATGCTGCAGCGTTGGCCGTTACCAATGCAGAGCTGCAATACAAAAATGCCATTTACGATTATTTGGCTGCTAAAGCCGATTTAGAGAAAGTACTCGGATATAAAATTTCCCCTATCGATTCAAAAAATTAACAAGTATAAAAATAAAAAGATTGTGTTATGAAAACGTATAACTTATTTAAGTTTACACCTTTGGTTGCCTTACTACTGCTTTCTTCTTGTGGAGGAAAAGATACTTCAAGTAACACTCGCGAGGTTTCACAAAAACGAAAAGTGCGTGTCGAAGAGGTACGATTAATTTCGGTAGATCAGTTGGCAAACTTTACGGCAACCGTTGAAGCCGATGTAAAAAACAATATTGCTCCGGCTATGGGAGGACGCATTAGAAATATTTATGTTGAAGTGGGTTCGTTGGTTCGTAAAGGTCAGAAGTTGGTTGTGATGGACGAGACCAATTTATCGCAGCAACAAACTCAGCTTGCTACTTTGAAAAGAGATTATGAGCGCTATCTTGAACTTTACAAGGTGGGAGGTATCTCTAAACAGCAAATCGATCAGTTGGAAAGCCAGATTCGGGTAATGGAAACACTGGTAAACAATCTGATTGAAAATACTACCCTCATCAGTCCTATCAACGGTGTGGTGACCGCCAGAAATTACGACCCCGGAGATGTTGCGCTTCAATTGCCTATCCTTGTCGTGGAGAGTATCAACCCGGTGAAGGTCTTGATAAATGTTTCGGAATCGTTTTTCAATCAGGTGAAACAGGGTTTGCCTGCCGAAATTAAGGCCGATGCATTGGGTGATGAAGTTTTTATAGGAAAAGTTTCGGTAATCTATCCCACCATCGATCCGGTTTCGCATACTTTCCCTGTTGAAATTACAGTCAGCAATCCGAATCAACGTCTCCGTCCGGGAATGTTTAGCCGTGTAACCCTGAATTTCGGCACCAAAAATCACCCTGTTATTCCCGATATGGCTGTAATGAAACAGGTGGGAGCCGACGAACGCTATGTTTTTGTAGAAAAAGACGGAAAAGCTGTATATACAAAGGTAGAGCTTGGAGTACGAATTAACGATAAATACGAAATTGTTTCGGGATTGAAGGAAGGTGACAGAGTGATTGTGGAAGGAGGTACCGGATTGATTAATGGTGCCGAAGTTGAAGTGGAAAGTGTACAATAATAGATTGTGTAGTTATTTATCATAAAATCATCAAAAATGAAACCATACGAAACCGCTGTCAAAAATCCTGTAGGAACGTCATTAATATTTATCGGGCTTGTTCTTATTGGGCTTATTTTTTATTTTCAACTACCTATCGACTTGCTCCCTGATATCGAAATGAATGTTATTTCGGTAATGACGTATTATCCGGGAGCAGGAGCCGATGATGTGGAAACAAACGTAACCCGCCCGTTGGAAGATATTCTTAACTCTACAGAAAATTTAAAACATATTATTTCGCGATCGCGAGACGGAGTATCCGTGATCATACTTCAATTCGAATACGGAACCAATACCGACAATGCAATGAATGATGTGAGGGATAAATTGGAGTTGTCCTCGCAATTGCTCCCCGATGGCTCTACCGATCCCATGCTCTTGAAATTCAGTGCAGATATGATGCCTGTGATGACCCTTTCGGCCACAGCCGAAGAAAGTACGGAGGCGATGTATAAAATATTGGATGATCAGATCGTTAATCCGTTGAATCGAATACCGGGAGTGGGTACCGTTTCCATCGGGGGTGCACCTCAACGCGAAATTCAGGTAAATGTTACACCGCAAAAATTGGAAGCTTATCATCTCTCGCTAGAGCAAATTGCTCAAGTAATTGCAGCCGAAAACGTAAATATACCGGCAGGTAATTTCGATATCGGAACGCAAACGTATATGTTGCGTCTGGAAGGAGAAATGGCCGAGAGCCGCGATTTGAATTTTCTTATCGTGGGTAATAATCGAGGAAAACCCATTTATCTTCGCGATGTAGCAACCGTAAACGATACGGTAAAAAGTCGTGTTCTCGAAAATTACACCAATGGCCGACGCAGCGCTTCTATCGTAGTGCAAAAACAAACGGGAGCAAACTCGGTAGCCATTGCCAAAGCAGTGAAAGAACGGCTTCCGCAGTTACAGAAAAATCTTCCTCCCGATATTCAAATTGAAGTCGTGACGGATACTTCAGATTATATCCGGGTTGCCATCAACAGTTTGTTGGAAACTATTTTGCTTGCCCTTATTATTGTTGGAGCAGTAGTATTGTTCTTTCTGGGAAGATGGAGGGCAACGATCATTATCTTGACAACCATTCCGATATCGTTGATCGGGTCGTTTATTTACCTGTATATTACAGGCAACACCATTAATATTATATCGCTTTCGTCGCTATCCATAGCCATCGGTATGGTGGTGGACGATGCCATAGTGGTATTGGAAAACATTACTACGCATCTCGAAAGGGGAAGTCGTCCACGACAAGCCGCCGTTTACGGAACTGAAGAAGTTTCGTTGTCTATTGTGGCTTCTACCCTTACTATTGTGGCCGTATTCCTGCCCATGACTATGACCACCGGTTTGGCCGGTATCTTGTTTGAGCAATTGGGTTGGATGGTAACCATCATTATTTCGTTGTCGTTAATTATAGCCATGACGTTGACACCAATGATGAGTTCCTATATGTTGCGTGCCACTAAAGATATGAATAAGAATAAATTCGATCTCTGGTACAGCCATAAAATCCTTCCTTTGCTGGACAATCTCGACAAGAATTATGCTAAGCTTGTCAATTGGGCAGCTCGCAAAAGATGGCGTACGGTAGGCATTATCGCAACTATTTTTATAGGCGGTGTTATCATATGTGCTCTCACCCTGAAAACGGAGTTTCTTCCCTCATCCGATAATAACCAAATCGGTATGACCATCGAAATGCCCACGGGTACGCGTGTGGAGATCGCTCGAGAAGAGGGTTTAAAAATACAGAAAATGCTTAGCGAGAAGTATCCCGAGATTCAGATTATTTCTTTTTCGGTGGGACAGGCCGATGAAGATAATTTGATTGCATCCATGATGGATAACGGAACCCATCTGATGTCTTATACCCTTCGAATGGTTGATGCGGCAGATCGAAAAAGGACTATTTATGAAATTGCCGACGAAATTCGTAAGGATCTTTCTCAATACCCGGAATTGTATCGCTATCAGGTACAACCCGGGGGAGGAAGGATGTCGACGATGGGTGGAAGTTATGTGAATGTGGATATTTATGGTTACGACTTGGCTACTACCGATCGCATTGCTGCCGATTTAAAAGCTAAACTTTCCGATATTAAAGGATTGCGTGACGTGACCATAACGCGTAAGGATTACCGTAGTGAATATCAGGTTGAATTCGACCGTGAAAAATTGGCATTAAACGGCTTGACGATGAGTACCGCTGCCGGTGCCATCAGAAACCGAATAAACGGTCTTGTTATGACGCAATATCGTGAAGAAGGAGACGAATACGACATTACGGTGCGCTTCGACGAAAAATATCGTCAATCTCTTGAAGATGTCGAAAACATTCTGATATATACTCCTACTGGAGAAGGCGTCAGGGTACGCGATTTAGGAACAGTAGTCGAACGTTCTTCGCTTCCGCAAATCGACCGAAAAGACCGTCAGCGTATTGTCACGGTTCAGGCCACTATTTATCGCCGTGCATTGAACGAAGTAGTGCTCGATATTCAGCAAGCAATCAATACTACCCAAATTCCATCCGAAATCGGTGTGGAAATTACCGGTTCGCTTGAAGATCAGCAAGAGTCTTTTGGAGATCTCACCGTATTGCTTATCATCGCTGTGCTATTGGTATATATTGTAATGGCTTCACAGTTCGAATCGCTTACTTACCCGTTCATCATTATTTTGTCCGTACCTTTTGCTTTTATCGGGTCACTTCTGTTATTGACCATTACGGGCACACCGTTAGGCATTATGGCTTTTATCGGGCTCATCATGTTGGTTGGTATGGTTGTGAAGAACGGAATTGTGCTTATCGATTATATCAACTTGAACCGTGAACGAGGTATGTCCATTATCACGGCGGTGGTTCATGGTGGACGTTCGAGACTTCGTCCGGTATTGATGACGGCTTTAACCACTATTCTGGGTATGGTCCCGTTGGCTATCGGTACAGGGCAGGGTTCCGAAATATGGAAGTCGTTGGGTCTATCCATCGTGGGCGGTATGACCTTCTCCACCATTGTAACCCTTGTGCTTGTTCCGGCGCTGTATTCCATTTTCGGTAGTTATGGCGTGAACCGCAAACGCAGAATACATCGTCAAAAATTGATTGAAGCTACCGAAGAAAACAACAATGCGACGGGCGATACGAATGCAACAATTTAAAAACAACAGAAATTATGAAAGCAGTAATGATAATAATTGACCAAGCGCATTATAATGAGATCGTTGAGAATCTTTCAAGATTGAATATCCGCGGCTTTACTTCGTGGAAGGAAGTGTTCGGAAGGGGAAGCAAGACGGGAGAACCGCATTACGGTACGCATGCTTGGCCATCGATCAACAATGCTATTTTAACGGTTGTTGAAGATAATCGCGTAGCTCCTTTATTGAAATATCTCAAAAGGTTGGATGCAGAAGCCGAAAATTTGGGATTACGTGCATTTGTGTGGAATATTGAAGAAATGATTTGAGCATCTTTCCATTTTTCAATAATTCGGTTGACAAGCCGGACACCCTGTCCGGCTTGTTAGTTTTTCCTCCTTTCGTTTTATGTTTTCCTTTTTTCTTGCTACTTTTGTTATTCTTGTTTTTCCTTTTTTAATATTCGGCAAATTCAGGTTCTTTTCCTATTTTATTCGTTTTCCGGTTGTTTACGTTATATTTACGGAATGAAATGCATTTTCCGAATTATTTTTTTGAAAAATATGATCGATTATATCCGAGGTGAAATTGTTGAGCTTACTCCTGCTTCTGTTACGTTGGAATGCAATGGTATTGGATATCAAGCAAATATCTCACTGAACACGTATACTGCGCTCAACGGCCGAAAATCGGCAAAAGTGCATATTTATGAATCCATTCGCGACGACGCTTATGTGCTTTATGGTTTTGCAGAGCGACATGAGCGTAATATTTTTTTACTTCTCATTAGCGTTTCGGGCGTTGGACCCGCCACAGCTCGCGTCATGCTTTCGTCTCTTAATTCCAAAGAATTGGAAGCAGCAATTGCTACTGAAAATGTAACCTTGCTTCAATCGGTGAAAGGCATTGGTGCCAAAACGGCACAGCGTATCATTGTCGATTTAAAGGACAAAATTAAAACGACGGAAGAGGCCGATATAGTTTCAATATCAAGGATACCGACCCTGTCGGCTGTGGCAGGAGAAGCCGTATCGGCGTTGGTTATGCTCGGGTTTTCACAAAACAATTCCCAAAAAATTGTCGCAAAGATTGTCAAGGAGTCGCCTGCTTTATCGGTTGAAGCCGTCATCAAGGAAGCATTGAAAAGGTTGTAATGCGGGTTTCTATTGATTTTATTGTAGACAAACCCATTTTCGCAAACGGGCGGATATCGCGAATCAAAAGTTTCTATTGAATTTGTGGTAGATCCAAACCGAGATGAAAAAATCGCTAATGTAAGGATAAACGTATAAAAAAATTGATTACTTTTACACGAAATAAAAGGGATATTCAGGATGAAAGTTTTCTATTATTACCTCATGGTTTTAGCGGGTATTTTTTTCGGCAGTTGTTTGATACAGGCTCAAAATGTTGCTACAGGAAAAGATACCGTTAAAGTGGAATCTTCGGGTGAAACACCCCTACTAATATTCGATTCCATGAGGATGATGGGTAATATGCCGTTGTCACCCATGCAGATACCGGCAAGCACATTGAATCCGTGGATATCGTTCAACATCGATCGGATTCATCCGCCGCTCTCTGCTGTTTTTCAACCCCCCGCTTCTTCACCCATGAGTTTTTTCGGCTGGAGTTCTGAGTTCCGATATTCACGAAATACTCTTGCTGGAGTTCTTTTCACCCTTACTCCACGTTGGAGTTTGTCATCTTCAACGGCTTTGGGATTAACCGATGCACCGTTAACCGAGGGTAAGCAAAATTTCTATTGGGTCAATGTTGGAGCCATGTATAGTTTAAATCCAACTACCACATTTTCATCTAATCTTTATTACCATTCCAATTATGAATTCGTACCTTTTTGGAATGTATTATTTGGCATGAATTATTCTCCCGACAAAAGTTTTCTCATCGAGAGCGGAATCAATTATACGACTGCGTCGAAAAATACGATCGGAATCAACCAATCGTCCGTTATATTTAACGTCCATAGCCGTTTTATGTTTGACGAAGGACTCTATGTGAATCTTTTCGGAGGCGCTCCTCTTTATTGGAATGAGCAAGCACGCAACAAGCCCATGCCCATGATGCCTCAGCCGTATGTAGGGGTAACTTCAGAATACTGGTTGATGCCTAAATCGGCAATTGAAGCCGGTGTGGTTTGGTATCGGAGTGTGTTTTCCAAAAACCTGATTCCCAGGCCGGTTATCAGTATTCGGATTGATACCTCTATTAAGTAAGTTATATAAATTAATAAAACTTAACCATATCTTTTTTTGTAACATTTTCGTAATATCAAATTAATCGGTTACATTTGCACTTCATGCAATCCGGAATAAGTGGTTTTCTTTAAGGAATGGAACAAGTAAGTTTGAGTTTAATTTTTTCTAACGACGCCAACAGTTATACGAACGAGATCCTGTAGCAGTGTGGCATGTGTCGAAAGTTTTTGTTTTAGGAATATCGTTATTAGGAACGGTAAAGAAAAAGTTTAAATGTCAGGGAAATGAAAGAGGATAATGAAAATATGGCGAAAACGCTGAAGCTGATTGCCAAAGATCGGGAACGAACCAATATTTTACGTGAGGTAGAACAAAAAACCATTGCCTACTTAGTCCAACGAGTGCCATCGTGGATAAGTTCCGACGGATTAACGGCTATTGGTTTCTTCGGCAACATTATGGTTGCCTGTAGTTTTATATTGGGAGCTTTTGTGAGCCGATATTGGCTATTACTTTCGTTGGCCGGATTCCTTATTAATTGGTTTGGCGATTCGTTAGACGGGAGGTTGGCATATTATCGAAATAAACCTCGTAAATGGTATGGTTTTTCCTTGGATATCACTGTTGATTGGATTGGCACTATCCTTATCGGGTTAGGATATATGATTTATGCTCAGGGACATTGGAAATATGTGGGTTTCCTTTTCGTGGTGATGTATGGTTGGGAGATGATTACGGCTCAACTTCGTTACAAAGTCGGAGGTCAATATTCCATTGATTCAGGTATTTTTGGTCCTACTGAAGTTCGATTGTTGTTGGCAACCATTATTACTTTGGAGGTATTTATTCCCGGCTCCATTAATTATCTAGCAGGTGCAGCTTGTGTATTTCTACTTATTTCTAACCTTACAGAATGTCGCAAATTGCTTCAACTCGCCAATCAACGCGATGCTGAAGAGCGTATAGCAAAAGAAAAAGAATTGCAAAGCAGAAAAAAAGAAAATGCTTAAGCACATTATCGTTTTCACTAAGGCTCAATTTTCCGCGTTAATCGGGGGAATCGTGGACTATGGAATAATGATCTTCGTTGTTGAGGTGTTTCATATCCACTATACATTGGGTATTGTTATTGGAGGAATTGTGGGGGCGTTGATTAATTTTACGCTCAACAAGCAATGGACTTTCAATTCCGAAGGTGGGGTGTATCACAATTCGTTGTTCAAGCAGTTGTTGAAATTTTCGATTACCGTGATCAATAGTATTGTGCTGAAATCTTCAGGAACTTATTTCCTGTCTACTTTTTTTTCTATCGATTACAAGATTACCCGTATCATGGTCGACATCGTAGTTTCCACCTGTTTTAATTTCACGCTGCAAAAAGAATGGGTTTTTAAGAAAGTTCAAAAGGATAAAAGTGTTTCCTCAGAACAAAGTTTTCAACCTGATCCCCTAAATGCATTTATTCGCCAAGACAAAGCAGGTTAAGAGAAAATCCGAAAACGATTTTTTATCTTAATAAATATAAAAATCAAGCTAGAAAAAAACGTTCGTCGTGTAAATATTAATAAACAATATTATACGACGTTAATTTTTTTAATTTTAAGATGAAATGTTAAACAAAAAAGTCGTTTATTTGTTAAATAGAAAAGAAAAAGACGATCTTTAAAATAGGAATGTATGAAAAAATCAACCATGTGGTTACTTGCCGTGGTGATGTTTGTTGCTTTTTTTGCACTGCTTTTCTTACAGGTTCACTATATGAAAATAACGATCAGTGCAAGAAATGCACAGTTTGACGAAGCAGTAAGAAAGAGTTTGAATAATGTAGTGAAACAGCTTGAAATCGATCAGACTTACCGTTATTTGGAGGAAGATATGATTGAGTCGGAAAACCGATATTATCAATATAGGCAACCTCAATACGGTGGTTCGGGTACAATGGGCAAGTCGTCGGAATCAACGATTGGTGCACCTTCCGAAAGCGGTTCGAATCTGGAGCAAGGTATCTCGGGTAGCAACACTCCGATGGATCAATCAACGGGGGTCTTTATTTCTCCTCATCATGGTGCCGGTTCTATTCCGAAAACCTCATACGAAATGCAGCAATCGCTATCGAAACGTTATTTACACGAACAGGCGCTCTTGGATGAGGTGATTCTTAAAATCATGTATCGTGCAAGCGAAGAACCTATTGAAAAACGTATCGATTTCAGACAATTAGATGCATATATTCGTTCGGAATTGTTGTCAAACGGCATGAATGTGCCTTACAGCTTTCAGGTAATCGATTATAACAACAGGGTGGTGTATGCATCTCCGGGATTCAATCCCAAAGACGAAAAGGCTATTTATACGCAGACTCTTTTTCCAAACGATCCACCGGCAAAATTGAATACGTTGAGGGTGTATTTTCCATCGAAGAAGGATTATATATCGGCCGAAATGAAGTTTTTTGTTCCGTCGCTGCTATTTACGTTTCTTCTGCTGATTACCTTTATATACACCATCGTGACCTTGTTTAGGCAAAAGCGTTTGTCTGAAATGAAAAATGATTTTATCAACAATATGACACATGAGTTGAAAACCCCTGTATCAACCATTTCGCTGGCTGCTCAAATGTTGAAAGACCCCTCTATCACCAAATCGCCTGAGGTTTTTAAACACGTAACCGGTGTAATAAACGATGAGACCAAGCGATTGAGTTTTCTGGTGGAAAAGGTGCTTCAAATGTCGCTTTTCGACAAACAGCATACCACGCTGAAGATGAAAGAAGTGGATGTCAACGATTTAGTTGTGAATGTGGCAAATACTCATGTGCTGAAAGTGGAAAAATTTGGAGGTAGCCTCGATATTGATCTGCAGGCCGAAGATTCGCTTGTGATGGCCGACGAAATGCATCTTACCAATGTGCTTTTCAATCTGCTTGATAATGCGGTGAAATATCGACGTGAAGATATACCTCTCAAATTGATGATACGAACGTGGAATGAAGGGAATAAACTCTTAATTTCCATTGAAGATAATGGGATCGGTATAAAAAAAGAATACTTGAAAAAGATATTTGACCGTTTTTATCGCGTACCCACAGGCAATCTTCACGATGTAAAAGGTTTTGGCCTTGGCCTGGCGTATGTTCATAAAATTGTTACCGATCATAAAGGAACCATACGTGTCGAAAGCGAAGTCGGCAAAGGCACTAAATTTATAATTAGTTTACCCGTAATAACAAGAAAATGATATGGAAGAGAAATTAAAAATTTTTTTATGCGAAGATGATGAAAATCTTGGCATGTTGCTTAGAGAATATCTCCAGGCAAAAGGATATGAAACTGATCTTTTCCCGGATGGGGAAGCCGGTTTCAAAGGATTTGTGAAAACAAAATACGATTTGTGTATTGTGGATATCATGATGCCCAAGAAAGACGGTATCACCCTCGTTAAAGAAATCCGATCTATCAATAGTGAAATTCCCGTTATCTTTTTAACGGCGAAAAATATGAAAGAGGATGTGGTAGAGGGATTTAAAGTAGGGGCAGATGATTACATTACCAAACCGTTCAGTATGGAAGAACTGGTACTTCGTATCGAAGCCATCATCCGTCGAGTAAGAGGCAAAAAAGCCAAAGAACAGCAAGTGTATAAATTCGGCAACATGGTTTTCGATACGCAGAAGCAATTGCTTACCATTGGCGATCAGCAGACCAAGTTGACAACCAAGGAATCGGAATTGCTGGCACTGCTTTGCGCTCATGCCAACGATATTTTGGAACGCAACCATGCGCTGAAGCAAATTTGGGAAGAAGATACTTACTTCAATGCCCGAAGCATGGATGTATATATTACCAAGTTGCGCAAACTGCTGAAAGCAGATCCGAATATCGAGATAATCAATATTCACGGTAAAGGATACAAGCTTATTGTTCCTACCGAAGAAGGAAGCAGTGAAATGCAAGTTCAACAGTAATATAACAGATTTTTTGAAACGAAAAGAGGGTGTATCACTATGTGATTTCACCCTCTTTCAGTGTTTCTACCCGGAAGAATTATTTCAACTTTTTAATTTTCAGCGGCTTATTTTTTGTTCTGATACCGTGTTTTCACGCTTCGTTTTCCAATAGCAGCTGTTTCAATTCTTTTACTCCCTCCGAAGCCCCTTTACGAATGTGATGGATATCGCGTCGCTGGGTCGCTACGTCTTTGGGATCGATAAGGTAGATCGGTACCCCATCGGGTACATAGTTCAACAAACCTGCAGCAGGATATACCACCATCGATGTGCCGATAATCACAAAAATATCGGCTTGCCGCGTTATTCTCACTGCTTCTTCAATCATGGGTACAGGTTCTCCAAACCACACCACATCCGGACGCAGTTGATAGCCTTTTTCGCATACATCACCCCATTTTATATCGGGATTATCTTCCGAAAGCCGGTAAACCAACGACGGATCGCCTGTTGATCGGGCATTCATCAGTTCGCCATGCAAATGGATTACATGACTGCTTCCTGCCCGTTCGTGCAGGTTGTCGATGTTTTGCGTAATAATGCTCACATCGAAATATTTTTCGAGTTCTGCCAAACCTTGGTGTCCCTCGTTGGGTTTGGCTTTCAGCAATTCCCTTCGCCGGGCATTGTAGAAATTGAGCATCAGTTCCGGATTTCGGGCAAACGCTTCGGGAGTTGCCACTTCTTCTACCGGATATTGTTCCCATAAACCGCCTGAATCGCGGAAAGTGGAGATACCGCTTTCGGCACTCATCCCCGCACCGGTCAGGACTACTAATTTCTTCTTCATTATCACTCAATCTGTTAAAAATACTTTAGAATACAACAAATATAGTTTTTTATTCGTGAAAAAGCGAATTATTTATATTAAAATCGTATTTTTGTCGTCAAAGATTTCGAATCTTCATAATACATCGTGTAAATAAATTCATTAACACCAAAAAAGAAAACAATGAAAAGAAAAAGTTTTTATGTGCTTGCTGCTTTTGCTGCATGCAGTATGATGTTTGCTTCCTGTAATGGAAGTTCTACGCCGAAAGCATCGTTGAAAGATCCTGTCGATACGCTTTCGTATGCTTATGGCGTCAGTTTAGCCGATCAAGGACTAATGCAATTTTTGGAACAAAGCGGAGTAATCGAAAGCACATCCAACATCGAGTATGAATATCAGATGAAGATTTCTGCTGCCAAAGATTCGCTTGAGAGACAGAATCTTGAAAAAGAAATGAAAGCAAAAATCGATTCGTTGAATAAGGTAAATGCTCCTAAACTGAACGATTTTATCAAAGGATTGAAAGAAGCTCTTACAGCCGGAAAAGAAAAATCGGCATATATCCAGGGATTGAGTATCGGTCATCAAATTTCGCAGCAAATGTTGCCCGAATTCAATAAATTTGTTTTTGGCGATGATTCCACCAAGAAAATCAATACCAATTTATTGTTGGCAGGTTTGGCCGAAACACTCAAGAACGACAAGCTGGCCATCAGTAAGATGGATGCTAATATGTACATTCAGAAAGAAATTCAAGAAGCCCAAAATCGTCAAATGGCCAAGCAGGAAGAACAATTGAAAGAACAGTACAAAGATTCCATTGCAGCAGGAGAGAAATTTTTAGCCGAAAATGCCAAGAGAGAAGGCGTGATAACGCTTCCGAGCGGTTTGCAATACGAAATTATCAAACGCGGATCGGGTCCCATTCCTACCGATACCGATCGGGTACGTGTGCTTTATCAGGGAACGTTACTCAACGGAACCGTTTTTGACAGTAGCCTGAATCGTAACGAACCTGCCGTTTTTGGGGTAACCCAAGTTATTCCCGGATGGACCGAAGCGTTGAAAATGATGCCTGTCGGATCGAAGTGGAGAATTTATGTACCTTACAATCTTGCTTACGGTTCTCAAGATAAAGGAACTATCAAGCCTTTTTCTACCCTTGTTTTCGAAGTTGAATTGCTTGGAATAGAGAAAAAATAAGATAATCGGTTAGTTTTTAATTTGATTCACAAAAAGGGAATTTGCTTTCGGGTAAGTTCCTTTTTTTTGTTTATTTTGTCTTTTTGTTGATCTTTCCCGGTAATATAAATTTTAAATATAAGATAGAGTATATCTATATTGTTCTTTATTCGTCTCTTTTTTAGACGTTTTTCTATTGCTGATTTGCCTTATTCTACCTTTTGTCATTCTATCCCGCCATTTTTGTTTCATTATGCAAAAATAATTGCTTTATCTTTGTCATTATTTTAGGTATCAAAAGGCTTTTATTGTTTTTGACAAGGAAGGGAAAAAGAAAGAAGCGAAAAGGTACACGATAAATGAAACTATAAATAAATAGCCCCATATACTTATAAAATAACAGGAAATTTGAAAAAAAACTTATCAAAATAGTTTTTATTTAAAAAATTCGTATATATTTGCCCGATATAATTGAATGTGTAATTGTGTTAATCGGGATTATGAATAAAAAACCGAAAACGAAAATGATGTTGCTACTTCGATTATATCGCTAATTTGTTTTTATCATCTTTCGCACAACATACACTTTTGGTATAAAAAGTAGCAACTTCAGTAGAGTCATATTTATAATTTTTTTATAATTTAAAAGTAGAGTTTTATGAAAAGAAAACTGATGATGTTTTTGACCCTATTTTTGTTGGGAATAGGGTGGGTTTCTGCCCAAGTACAGGTACGGGGTACCGTTATTGATGAGGCAGGTGAACCGATAATCGGTGCGACAGTGTTGGTTAAAGGAACTAATCAAGGCACTGTGACCGACGCTGATGGCAATTTCAGCCTTACGGCTCCTGCCGGTGGAACACTAGTTGTATCTTATGTTGGATACGCAACAAAAGAAGTACCGGTAAGTGCCAATGTAAGAGTGGTACTGAGTGAAGAAACAGCTTTACTGGAAGAAGTGGTAGTTACCGCGATGGGGGTAACAAGAGAGAAAAAAGCGCTAGGCTATGCTGTCCAGGATGTAAAAGCAGACCAATTGGTACAAGCCGCCAATAATAATTTGGTAACTGCTCTTCAAGGAAAAGTTTCAGGAATTGAAGTTTCACCATCTTCCGGCATGCCAGGAGCTTCTGCAAAAATAACGATTCGAGGTTCTCGTTCTTTTACAGGGGATAACACTCCTTTGTATGTTATTGATGGAATGCCGATAGCATCGACAGCCGATATGGATACCGACGATTCTGTCTCCGGATCAGATTATTCAACTCGTGCCATCGATATTGATCCGAACGATATCGAAAGCATCAACGTGTTGAAAGGACAGGCAGCTTCTGCACTGTACGGAATGCGGGCTTCAAACGGTGTTATCGTTATCACGACAAAAAGCGGGAAAGGAGCACGTAAAGGCAAACCCCAAGTGACATTCAACTCAAATGTATCTTTTGATGTACTGGCAGCTAAACCTGATATACAAACCGAATATGCTCAAGGTTCAGGAGGAAATTATGTATATAATTCTTCTATGTCATGGGGACCTAAAATAGTTGATCTTCCGAATGATCCAAAATTCGGGGGGAATACGGATAATGCTTATACGAAAGATGGTAAAAAACCCGGAATGTATTATGTACCACAGCGTGCATTAGCAGGGTTAGATCCTTGGGCTACCCCGCAAGTTTATGACAATATCGGAGAATTTTTTCGGACTGGATATGTTTGGAACAATTTTGTGAATGTAATACAGGGGTTTGATGCCGGTAATTATTCGTTGTCGTTGGGTAATTCCACATCAGAGGGTATTGTTCCTTCAACCGGAATGGACCGGTACAATGCTAAATTCAGTGGGGAAGCTAAATTACACAATAACTGGAAAACCGGTTTCACCGGTAATTTTATCGCATCAAAGATTTCGAAGCAGACCGGAGCAAACAACGGTATTGTTGCTACAGTTTTTCCGGCTCCGCCAAGTTATGATTTGGCAGGCATTCCCAGTAATGTAGCAGGTGATCCATATAAACAAAATACCTATAGAGGAACAGGAGGATTTGATGCTGCATATTGGGCAGTCGAAAATAACAAATTTACCGAGAAAACCCAACGTTTTTTTGGTAATGCTTATTTGCAATATACAACGAAATTGAATAGTAACGATAAAAATCTGGATGTGAAGTATCAGTTGGGTGATGATTCTTACACAACCAATTATGACGACATTTGGGGTTATGGTCATTCTAACGGAAGAGGTTCTGCTGACAATTATGCCTATACCGTCAATCAATTCAATTCATTGTTAACAGCCACCTTTAAATGGAATATTAATGAAGATTTTGTATTTGATGCCTTGGCAGGCAATGAATTGATTCATACAACGCGAAAATTTACAGAGGCCTATGGTCGTGAATTTAATTTTTCAGGATGGAATCATATCGATAATGCTTCGGTGTTTCAAGCAACGGATTCGTACAGAACAACTCGAACGGTGGGTACTTTTGCAAATGCCGGTTTTTCGTACAAAAATTTCTTATTTTTAAGCGGTACAGGGCGCTACGATGTAGTCTCTAATATGCCACCGAAAAATCGTTCGTTTTTTTATCCTTCGGTCTCTTTAGGTTTAATTTTTACGGAATTGGAAGGATTAAAGAATGACGTTCTTACCTTTGGTAAATTACGTGCATCATATGCCGAAGTTGGTCAAGCAGGAGATTATTACGATACTTATTATTCTGTTCCTGCCTATGGTGGCGGTTTTTCAAGTGGTACACCAATTTCGTATCCCATTGGGAGTGTGGTTGCTTATACATTAAACTCAACGATTTATGATCCGCATCTGAAACCGCAGAACACTCGATCGTATGAAATAGGAGGAGATTTCACGTTTTTAAATGGACTTTTTACGTTGAATTATACTTTCTCGCGTCAAAATGTAAAAGATCAAATATTTGAGGTGCCTTTGGCCGGTTCAACCGGAACAAGTAGTTTGGTAACAAATGGTGGTTCTATTCACACGAATGCTCATGAATTAACATTGGGAGCTAATCCGATTAAGAATAAAAATGTGAATTGGGACTTTGCATTTAATTTCTCAAAAATTGACAACTACGTAGACAAATTGGCTCCGGGTGTAAACAGTATTTTTCTTGGTGGTTTTGTCGAACCTCAGGTAAGAGCAGGAATCGGGTATAAATTCCCCGTT